>Ga0315312_1000463_pt1 | contig 47759 bp, 47 predicted proteins | sample TDP7_MG_FD_203629 | JGI IMG/M metagenome (GOLD analysis project Ga0315312, IMG submission 203629) | Freshwater sediment microbial communities from Lake Towuti, South Sulawesi, Indonesia - TDP7 | ecosystem: Environmental > Aquatic > Freshwater > Lake > Sediment | place: Indonesia: South Sulawesi... | reverse complement strand
AATTCTATTCTACCGAGGGGACTATTCTGTCGCAGATTTGCTGGACGAAAAAGAGGGGCGGATCATGAAAGAGGGGATTCAGCGGACCAATCCTAGAACACCATTGCTCATCTCAGTATCTTATTCCTTTTTGAGCTACTCGTTGGAAAATCCAGTCTTGTTATGAATTAAGAAAACGATGAGAGAATTGGATTTTCCCCAACTCAGATTATATATGCGACCTCCAATTCCTTAGGGCACTTCTGAGAAAACGCGCATCTAAATCCCACATCCAGCATGATGAAATGGGGTGGGTCAGACTCAAAGAATGTGCAAGTAACCTGATTTCTTGGACGGTTAAAAGACCCTCCTCTATTGATTTTTTCTGAGTATGGCATGTTGCTGAACCTCGGTCTAGTCGCCCAATCCTCTACCCACTCAAACACATTTCCAGCCATGTCGTAACATCCGTACAGGCTAACACCTTCGTCATATTTATCAACAGGGGTGGTACCATTGTACCCGGATTCTAAGCTGTTACATTTATCTTTTGAAAACTTATCACCCCAAGGATAAACTCTACCATCTTCTCCCCTTGCTGCTTTTTCCCACTCTCTACTGGTTGGTAGCCTCTTCCCGATCCATGAACAATACACATATGCATCGTACCAAGTCACATTGACCACGGGATGGTCGGGTTTTGCTTTCGCTGCTGACTTAAAATAATCGTATCTTGAATCAGAAAATCTATTAGTACTCTCTATGAACGCTAAAAAATCCCTGTTTGTAACAGGATATTTGCCAATGTAGAAGTCGTACTCAATTATTTCTTCTTTCTTATTGACTCCAAAAAGGAAGGCACCAGATGGAACAAACACCATAGGCCTGCCCAATCTATCCTTTATCTCCTTTCTCACCACCACCGCCGGTGTCTTGAACTTTTTTCTCCTCCAAAGGTTTCTAAACGGTCTTGTAGTAATATTCATGAAACAAAATCGCCTTCCTTCATCCAAGAAAAGAACCATCCAGCCCAGACATATGAAGTTTTGGCTTGATCTGTGGAAGAAATGGAAACAATGTCTTAGCTCGGGCCCATAGGCTCCATCGGAAAAATGCTTGGGGTCTAGTATTTCAGAAAGCCATGGTCTAACTGTCTATTGGATATCGTAGAGATTCAAAGCGCGCTAATACAGGGAAGATATATGTGAACCGCGGGATGATCCACTGCCTACTGATATGACATTCCGAACCATATGAGGACAAGAATGCAACTTCTTTGGCCCATCCTGCTGAGAGACCCAAGTTACGTCCTTTCAGAGAGCGTTAGCTCAATTTGGATTTGCATCGAGGACAGAAGTTAGGACTCTTCAGATCTGTGTCCGAGATACAGTTGGAGAAGTGCATAACGCATACTGGGTCAGGACAGTGGCCTAGCCCGACCGTGTGGCCCAATTCATGGATGGCCTCCTTGATGAGTCGGCTTAGAAATAACTCCGGACGAGGAGTCTCCCCGTAGAATTCTGGTCTAAGTCTGTGTGTTGAGACGACAGCGATTCCTGTGCTTGGGTCTGCCTCACCGAAGACAAAGTTCAGATTACCCGCGTAGAGGTCGGCCCTTTCAACAGCCAGTATTCTCTCATCCACGCCTTTCTTAAGGCTACTTTGTAGGAATTGAAGAATCAGGGTTGAATTGTATTGTCCGTGCCTCTGGTTGAAGCAACTAGGGGGAAGAGAATGGCCTCGTTCATCAAAGGTAATTCGGCTTCTTGGAAAGGCCTCTTTGAGAGCCATTTCCAGCCTTTGAAGCGTGTCTGGACCCAAGTCACCGTGATGCAAGAGCCGTATGCGAAGCAAGACCCAAACCGCCAAGGTTCTTGTGAAAGGTCAGACCCTCATCGCCCGACCGATGTCGATGAGTATTTTGATCAGACCGAGCTTCCTTTTCTCTAGTGCCTTCTAGGGTATAATAGGCCTTAGCTAACGTGGTCACTCTGGAAGAGATCTCACAACTTGTTTTCGTCGATGCCCAGAACCTTATGGAGCCCGCGCAGGGCGTTTTGGAGTCTTTATCAACGCATCTATGGCTTTCTCCAGCTTATCAGCAGCAGCCTTTAGCCTGTCTCGCTTGTCATTGACTACCTCCCTATCCCGCTTCAGCCTCTCACGGCTCTTGGCGATCTGCTCCTTCACACGCTCAGGAGCGGCAGCTCCATGGGATTTTAGATTGTTCAGGCTTTTCTCTGGGTCGAAGGCCTCTCTGATTTTTTCCTCACCCAAGTCGAGAGGCTTGCCATAGCCAACGTACTCCCTTGCGCATTCATCTAAGAACTCCGAGGTCACGTCGGCCATCTCCCACCCCCTCTCCTTTGCTTTCCTCGTCATAACAGCGGTGATTTGGTGAGCCGTCCTCCAAGGAAGCCCCTTTTCTTGGACCAGCATCCTGCAAAGGTCTGCGTTGCACATGAACCCGTAGTTGCACAGTTCCCTCATTCGCTTGGTGTCGAATGTGGTTGTCTCTAGGATTCCGCGCGCGTACATGAGACCATTCATGATATTGCGAACTGCCTGATCAAAATAGGCATCTTCCCCGCCCCCAGCCTCCAGTCGCCTGCCTTCATCCAGAAGCGACGCATGTCTAGCCGCGATCCCAGCATTTATGAGGATACTAGCCCCGGGGTTCTTCTTTTGCGACATGATGCTACTCGTTCCACAGTACCGGTCGGCCAGATCGGCGATCCTGAATTCGTGGGAGCACCACCTCATAAGATGAGCACCGATTCTAGCCAATACGTCGCCTATCATTCCGAGAGCTTCGAAGGCCTCTGCCCTGGAGTCGTAGGCCTCCCACATGTCGCACGCATTATCGAAGACCTCGTCGAATCCACCCAGCTCGGCGCTCCTTTGAGGGTTCAACGGGAAATCGGTGCCAGTCCCCTCAGCAATGCCCATTGGGCTGACGTTTGTGTGCTTGTAACAGAGTTCGAGCCTATCGAAGTCTCTTTCCAGCATCTTCACAAAGGAGACGAGGAAGAAGCCGAGGCTCATCGGCCGTGCATGTTGCAAAGCAGTATACTCCGGCATAATTGTCTTTATGTGCTCCTCACTAAGATCTAGCAAGGTTTGCCTTAGATCGTTTACCCCCTCCATGACATCCAACAAGGCATCTCTCTGTAGTACTCGATGCTGGATCCACATGAGGTCGTGGCTGCTCCTACCTGGGTGGATGTATCCGCCGACTTCCCACCCCAGTTTCTGGATGAGGTAGGCCTCGCCTGAATGGCCGACGCCGCCTGCTTTTCGCCGAGCCTTATCTATGCCCTCTTCCTCCATCTCCCTAAGCCCTTTGAGGAGCCGGACGCCCATCTCTCTAGGGATAATTCCCTCCTCAATACACATGACCAGATGGCACTTGTCACAGAGATGATATCCAGCGAAATCTGGAATGCTACGTTTGTAGGTATCGAAGGGCAGATGATCCTCCATCAGTCGTCCTATGCCGCATCTATGGTAGAACCAGCCCCAGTCTCTGTCTTTGCACCCCGTTGGGACATGCGTCATTTTCCCAATTCTTGTATACTCTCTCTCCTTTCCCAAGACTATCTACCAATATGCCTGTGCTCTATCCGCATTTATTTGCCTAGTCCTGAATTGTCTTCCTGCAGAAGTTTGGCCTTTTCCAGCAGGACTATGTGAAGAACCACACTCGGACCGAGCCCTTGACCTGCATCACATCCCTGTGCTCTTCATACAAGAAAGGGAATAAAGTAACCTTTGTTGAGCCAGGTATCGTCATGGGAGAAACTGATGTGGTATGCTTTGCTGCCGTATTGACTTTTGCGCCTTTTTACAGGCCTTTGGTTCGAGGAATAAAGCCTGAAGAGCTCGGTTTGACAAAAGGATATGTGACTTGTCATGCTCCCCCACTTACTAGACCTGAAGCTCATGGGACGGTATTCTTCAAGATAAGGCAGATACCTGTTGAAGAGACTATTGAGGATAAATGGATGAAAGATCTCGAGGATCAAGGAGTCAGAGGGTGCAGGGAGATCATAAAGGAGAAGTTCTGACCTAAGGACGCTGACATACCCTAGGCACCCCCACATTCTGGGGCTGACCAGTAATTTCTAGGAGCCAGGGTCGGACTATTCTCGCTATTCAAGGCCTGCGACACGTGCAGCGAGCAACACAAAGCGACCGCGCTTTACCGAGCTATCTAGGTGGGTAGGTCGCCTCGGGAGGTTCTCTCTTCCCGCGGCGTCTTACGATCTCGTAGATGATCCCTAAGACCGGCTCGGTGTCCATGTAGTAGAACTCGCCTTCGCCAAACTTGCCACTCATGAGGACATCGATTCCCAACTCTTTGAACGCTGCTAATTGGTCGCCTACATCCTCGACTTTGGATTGTATGTGGTGGAGCCCCTCGCCCTTGTTCGCTAGGAACTCCTTGTAAATGCTGGGGCCTTCTAAGGGTTCTATGAGTTCCAGCTGAACCGAGCCGACTTGTGCAAGCGCAAGCCTCATGGAGTAGTGGATGGGCTTCCCACGTATCATCGGCTCTCTCAGGGCCGGCGGTTCGAAGGTGTAGATGTTCCACGGACCAATCCCTAGGGTCTTCCAGTAGTTCTCCATGGCCTTACGCAGGTCCTTTACGACCACGGCGACCTGCGAGATTTCCCCAACCTTGATCTTTGATCTACTCACACCCATAATTATCATCTCTCTGGTCTCAAACCAACCTTAAATGTGTTGGTTGCACAGAGCTCAGCACGGCTGAATGCCTCCTCAAAAAATAGAACTCTAGGCCTTTCTGTCTGAAGCTGATACAAAAATAGTAGGAGCGCACCGCGACGACAAGAAACAGACTTAAGGTAATCCCCTCTACAAGTCCATATTCTAACTGAAAGGATGATGCACATACTTTGGTGAAGATCGCACTTATCGGTGCCGGAAGCCACGTCTTTGCCAGACGCCTGATCACTGACTTCCTATTATATTCTCAGTTCGAGAGTAGTACGATCGCGCTTATGGACATAGATCGAGACCGCCTAGACTCTGTTGCGGCCTTTGCAAGGAGAGCGGTAGAGCAGTGGGGATTTAGGACAAGGATTGAGGCCACGACCGACCGCCGTAAGGCTCTTGAAGGTGCTGACTATGTGGTCACGTCCATAAGAGTGGGAGGCATTGCAGCCAATAAGTTGGACCTGGAGATTCCAGCCAAGTATGGCGTAAGGCAGGGTGTGGGGGACACTATTGAGCCTGGTGGTGTTTTCTACGGTTTGCGCAATATTCCTGTGATGCTTGACATCTGTCATGACATAGAGGAGCTTTGCCCAGATGCTTGGCTCATGAACTACACGAACCCCATGGCCATGATTACTTGGGCCATCAACGACCACACTCATGTGAAGAATGTGGGACTCTGCCACAGTGTTCAGACCACCTCCGCAGAGCTCGCTCGATACATCGGGGCACCAAAGAACGCGGTCTCCTACTGGGTGGCTGGGATCAATCACATGGCATGGTTCCTAGAGTTCAAGTGGCGCGGAAAAGATGCCTATCCACTCCTGAGGGAGAGGTTCAAAGACCCCAGCGTCTTTTCCAGGCAAGATGCCCATTGGGCGGGTCCCGACATAGTAAGAGCTGAGATCTTCAGAACCTTTGGGTACTTCAACACCGAGTCGAGCCAGCATATGTCGGAGTACGTACCCTACTTCAGGAAGCGGCCTGAACTATTCGAGAAGTTCAAGCTCGTCGACAGTTTTGACCGAATCTCGGATCAGGAGCAACGACGAAAACGACAGGATGAGGACCTAAAGAAGGCCTTGGAGAGCAAGGAGAAGATACTCCTACAGCGCAGCGACGAATATTGCCACTACATAGTCCACTCGATCGAGACTGGTATACCTAGGAGAGTCAACACTAACGTGAGGAACACAGGGTTGATTATCAACCTACCTCAGGGTTGCTGTGTCGAGGTACCTTGCCTAGTGGACGAGACTGGCATCCATCCATGTCACGTCGGCGACCTCCCATCCCAATGCGCTGCCCTAAACCGGACGAACATCAACGTGCAAGAGCTTGGCGTCAAAGCTGCCATTGGGAGGGACAAGAGGCTGGCCTCCCAGGCAGTTCTCCTCGATCCCTTGACAAGCGCCATCCTATCGATAGAGGAGATTGAGAAGATGGTTGAAGAGATGTTCGAGAAGGAAAAGGAGTATCTTCAAGGCTTCAAATAGGTTACCAACCCATAGTAGACTGGCCTGCGCCGACATCAATTCTCCCTTATTCGCAATGGGCCTAAAGCGTCGCGTTCATATAGCTTACGTCCCACTCAGTAATCATAATATTTGATTGTACTTATTCCAACAGCTGTTCCTACGTAATGAAAGAAAGTATTTACCAATTGGTCGTCGAGATTGAAAAGGAAATAGAACATGCGTCGAGAAGTCCGCTAATCATTCTCCATGAATATTAAAATAGAGTTAATGTGACTAATGGAAGAAAGTCATGTTGCTCATAGACTACGTGGCGGAAGTCCTGAAGGACAGAAAGTGGCACCATGTACGATCCATAGCCAGGGAGCTCAACCAGCCAGAAGAGAAAATCTTGGAAGTCCTCAAATTCTGCGCGGGCTTCGACTTCGTAATCATCGATAAGACAGGCCTCAGAGCTAGAATTGATGAAAGGTTCAGGGAGCTCCTTGACTAGACGCTCGCAGCCGATCCTCGCCTCGGGATGATGTTGCTCCATTCGTCCAAGAGCTCCAAAAGCTCTCCAAATTTCTCCATGAAGAACCTACCCTTCGGTGTCATCCTGAACTCATTCTCCTCAACATCCAGAAGACCATATTCGAGGAGGGCGGTGAGATATTTCGTCAGTTGTCGATGGTTAAGGTTGGCCCGGCATAAGATGCGAGTCTTTCCAGCACCTATGATGCAAACTCTGAGAATCTCGTAGATCGTGTCAAAATCGCTTCTCCGCTGAACTTGACATGAGCCGATGGCAACCGGAGATCCGACAGTTAAACCTTCCTCTTCCGGACAATATTGGTCACCGATGCATGCTGCACGCGCCGGTCCTTGCATGCGATAAACCGTCTCCCAAATTCTGGTTTCCTTGACTCCACATCCCTTTCGCAGAAAGGTGTGCTCCACATTTACGAAATGGACCAACGTGCTTATCACAGGAATCGGACACATGGGGTATGTGCAGGTGTTGCGCACTTGAGCAGGGTAACCATACGTTCTTCGGCTTGGTATGGCGATGAGGAGATCAGTCTGACATTCCCTAAGGAGTGGAATGTTCGGGAGTGCAGGATGGTCGGGCACTCCGAAGCGCCGCTGTCGCGAGAGAATTTCCGGGAGAGACTCGCCCATCCAATTGGCACCGAACCCCTTAGTGAGTTGGCCAAGGGCAAGAGGAAATGCGCCATCATCGTGGATGACTTGACGCGGCCGACCAAGGCTAACCAGGTACTTCCTGTAGTCCTAGATGAGCTCCGTAAAGGCGGCATCGATGGCAGCGACATCCGTTTTGTCATGGGCGTGGGTGCCCATCACTTCATGTTACTTGACGACTTGGCCAAGAAGCTTGGGCCGGATATACCTGACCGGTTCCACGTATTTAACCACAACGTGTACGAGAATACTATCCGCCTTGGCGAGACCTCTTTCGGTACTCCCGTTGCCATCAATAGGGAAGTCATGGACTGCGACCTTAGGGTTGCGGTGGGCGGGATAGCCCCCCATATGAGCGCTGGCTTCGGAGGTGGGGCGAAGCTGATCCTTCCTGGCGTAGCTTCCATAGAGACCATCGAGCACAACCATAAGCACGTGCGCCGAGGACGAGGTGAGGGACGGGTTCAGGGCAATGAGATGCGGCAGGACATTGAGGAGGCGGCGCGCATGGCTGGGCTGGACTTTGTCGCGAACTGTATCTTCAATGCAGACAGAGATTGGTGCGGACTTGTGTGTGGAGATGTTGTTGATGCTCATAGAGCGGGGGTCAAGACTGCTAGGCAGAGCTATCTGACCAAGGTAGTCCAAGATGCAGATGTGGTCGTAGTGAATGGGTATCCTATGGAGAACGAGGCCTACAAGGTCTTCTCAATCGCCGTTGAATCAGTCAGGGAAGGTGGGGATGTAGTCGTCCTCCTGCGTACTCCAGAGGGTTCAAGGGGCCACTACTACAATGGCCGTTTCGGGGTTGACTACGGTGGCAGAGGTTGGAGCCCGGAGGTGTATCTGAAGAAACCGTGGAAAATGAGAAGGGTGATCGTAGTCTCACCTTGGCATTCGTTGGCAGAGGAATGGTACTTCGGGGCGGGATCCCAATGGGTCAAGTCTTGGGACCAGGCTCTAACCATACTCTTCGAGAGGCATGACCGGCTTGATCAGGCTAAGGTCGCCGTGTATCCGTATGCTCCTATCCAGATTTCCAAGAAAACCGCATCCTACTCCTGAACGCGCACCAGCAAAACTTTTCTGCATACAAGGGATTTGGGAACCATGGCCGGCGGAGAAGGTCGTTTAATATGACAATTCGCGTTGCAGCTATCGAGGTCAGTCATTGGCACTCCGTCTATGATGCTGCCTATCTACTCCATCTGGCGCGTATGAGTGATGTCCAGATAGTGGGGATCCAGGACCCGGATGCACAAGTTGTAGCAAAGAGAGCCGCAATGATTAGTCATCCACCTACCTTTACTGACTACAAGCAGATGTTGGCTGAGACCAAACCGGACTTTGTCTTGGCCCTAGGTCGTCACAGCGTCATGGCGGAGATCGCCGAATATCTACTGGACAAAGGCTACCCATTCCTGATGGAGAAACCCATGGGTTTCGACGCCAAGCAGGTCCACAGCATTGCTGAGAAGGCTGAAGCACTAGGAGGCTTTGCAGCTGTTCCGTTGAGCAATCGCTACTTGCCCTTTACGAAGCAGGCGAGGAAGATGATCACTGAGGGCAGCTTCGGCCCGATCTCGCATATGTATTTCAGACTCAACCGCCCAACATCGGACAGGTATATTGCCTGGGGCTCACCATGGATGCTTGATCCCTCCGTTTCTAACGGCGGATGTCTGCGCAATCTTGGCGCCCATGGCCTTGATCTGTTTCTCTTCCTTACTGGAGAAGATGCTAATGTCGTAGGAGCCCAGCTAAGTTGGGCAGCGCATGGGCGGAGCGTTGAGGACTATGCCTCTGTGTTGCTGCGGTCCCGGAGCGGAATCCTATGCACCTTAGAAACGGGCAATACCTATCCAAGGGACGGGACTGACGGTGAGTGGAAGGTAGCTGGTCGAGACGCAATGTTGATCGCGAGAGAGAACAGCATGCGTATAATCACTGCCAAGGGTGAGGAAACCATGTCGGCTCAGCCTGCGGAAGCCCCATCCTATATGGTACTCCGGGATACGCTGGACCGTTGGCAGCGAGGGGAGCCGCCGCCAATTAGGGCTTACGATTGCTACCGGGCTGTACAACTCATTGACCAAGCATACGAAGTAGCTGGAAACCCCTATGCTTGAGCGTTCTTGCCATCGATGACAGCCGAATCTGCTTCGTCTCCTAAGCACGACGAAGGAGAACGTCCGTGTCTCTTGCCTTCCCTACTTTCTCTAGCCCAAGGCCGAACAGAGTGAGGTAAGTGGGTGCGGCATAGAAGAAAAAGAGATCTACGATATGCACGGACTTCATTCCCTCTTAATGCTCCAAGGTGCGACTCCTCTATGACTGTGACCGATATAGCGCGCAGGTACCCACAAGAATACGGTAGGAAAAGACAATAGCTACATATGTGACCTTAGACGTGTCTTTTATCTTCGGGAGGGGATTAAGATTCTGGTCGGTGAAGATGACGAAGACTAGACTGACTGATTTGCTCTACTTGTTGGGTGGCATATTCATTATAATCTACAGCGTCTTAATATCTATTCGTTTTTAGAATGGTTTTCAGCCGCACCGAGACTCGCGACCTTTTTTTCTAACCAGCGCCTCATCGTCCCACATGTTTCTCTCTACCGGTATCATCCTCTAACTCACAGAGCATCTCTGATACCCATCCTCTTAGATGATCCATCGCAAGCCTAGTAGAATAGATGACCGACTCCATCACGCGTCTAGAGTCACGTGCCCCCATCGTGGGTAGAATCGCTTCCTTCGACTCCAAACCATCTACGCGTAGACCGAGGTCCTATTCAAGATTCACTGCCCCAACAGTGACCGCTGGAAACGCAGAGCATAGGAACACATTGCTTCTGTTGCCAGTAAGGAGAAGGCGGCGTACATCAATGGCCCCCTGCCGGGGGGAGCTCTTACCTACGTATTCCAAAGCAACAAGGTAGATGAGGAGAAGGAACTTAAGAGGTGGCGAGCGCTACCTGTAAGTGTACTTGTAGATTACTATATTTCCCGTCTTGTAGATGGGTTTGAACTCTTCCGGTATCGGTTGTCCATACCATTTCAGACCTATACCGTTATCCCACCATATCCAGTAGATGGTACTATAGTTGAGCGCCTTTGCATATTGTAGGCCTTCAGAGACGAACTTGTTTTGATAGCTGACTATGGTTCCGTCTTTCTTGAGGTAGATCTTCGCCCAATCGAGGAAGGCCTCCCTAGTCAAGAGGCATGAGCTTTTCTCCATGTTGTTGTTTAGCCATCGGAAGGCTCTCTCTATGTCTGGCGTGTCCTCGACTGGTGATGTGTTCCTTTGCATGGTTGGTGGCGAGTACTTGCTTGACGGCCAGACGGCCGCGTAGAGTGAGACTGGATTTGTGTACGGTGTAGTCATGTAGAGGACGGCTATAATCGCGTAAATGGTGCAAGCGATAAATGGCAAATTACTTCGGGATCTCTTGAGTATTCTTTTGTTGCTGAGTTTGATTATTCCTTCGGTCGCATAGGAGGTGTACGGTACCACGAGGAGTTGCATCCATCTGTCCCAAAGGAGAAGGGAGTACTGGGGAGCGACGAGGCACATGAGGGAGCCGAATGCACAGAAGCCCGTCCACAGATCCATGGTCTCTTCCCTAAGGTCCCGAAAACCTACGATGACAAAAGGCAAGATGAGTAGGTAGGAGGCTACGTGTAAGGAGACGACGTCTGTGAGTAGAAATAGGTAGGAGTGATTGTAGTCAACGAAACCCTCTCCGGCTAAGTAGTTTGAGAATGGGAAGGGCAGACTCCGCTTGATGGGGATGGAGATGATGGTGGGGAAGATGCTTGGGATTTGTGCGGTTGGGAAACCGATTATGCCCATGTTGTAGGCTAACATGCATGTGAAGAGCAGTGCGGATGGAGATGAAGCGAGGAGGAGTTTCTGAGCTTGATTATACTCCTTTTTTCGGATATGGTTGACGAAAAAGAAGGTGATGATGAAGAAGAGGATTGCCGAGGTCAGTTGATGGGAGAGGACAACAAGGATTGATAGGATCGTGAAGGCCCACGATTCCCTCTCGTGATTCTTGAGCTTAGGTAAGGTAAAAAGTAGGATCGCAAGGCTCAGCTCGTTTCTAAGCAGGTCCCATGATATCCTAAGGGTTGTGGTTTGTAGGGAGAAGATTATGGTTGCAAGTAATGCCTGTCTTGTTTCCCATTTATAGACGTTTCTAGCTGCGTAGTAGAATGAGGTGGCGAGGAGGCCGTAGAGGAGGGGTTGAATGATTCTCAGAATGACGAAAGGGTCTAGACCAGTTGTAGCGTATATGGGACCCAATATAAGGATGTGGAGAGGGGTTTTGAAGACGATGTTTGGGTCGGAGATGCAGTTTCTCCAGTCAAGGATTTGTGTCGTGTAGTAAATCGTGTCGTAGCCGATGGGGTAGGGAGTTACAACGTTCGGGATGGAGCGAATTACTGTCCCGATTGCAAGAGCAAGCAAAAGGTTTTTCTCATCCTCCCTGGCCCTCATCGTTTTCCTCTTTTTCATCCTCTTACCTACTTGGGACTCCCTCAGTTCTGCTTCGTAGCGAGTGTGTCCAATCATATGTCTCCTATATGGCCTGATCAATTCCGTTCTCGACTCGGCAATCCTCACTAATAGACGCTAAATCCAATATTTGTGGAATATGCGTATCTCCGGGCTGGAGAGATTCATGTCTAGTGTGCAACTAGCGAGGTTCAAAGGGGATGGCTGGTAGGTTTCGGAGAATCTCGATGACTGGTGCTGCTGGCTTTATTGGGAGTCATTTTGCCGAGGTGACGCTTCAAAGGGGTTATAGGTGATAGTACTCGACAACTCATCTTCCAGCAAGCCGGAAATCTATCCTCCTGTCGAGACAGCGAAGGACTCGAGTTTGTCAAGGGGATATTCGTCGTAGAGGTTGCCAACAAAGAGGTGGAAGCTCTTGTGCACCTCGCCGCACTTGTAAGCGTTCCCAACTCCATGGGTCAGGCTAGAGGGAACCCTTCTTGAGGATCACGTGCGCAAAATGATACAACGACTATGGGGTAAACTAAGGTACCTCCATTAATGGGGATAACGGAAGAGAAACAGGCGTCCTCTCATGGCAAGACTATGTAGACTAGAAGCATGTACCCAGAGGTCGCTGTCCAAGATCTCGAGCCAGCAAACCGTTCACTATGTGGATATCTGAGAACGCTTCAAAACCCTTCGGCACCTGATAAAGGGATGTTCGCGCGCTCCTCTTTTGATTACCCTAGGATGGAGAACGGTCAAGGGAACCTTGCCCCGGTCGATGGGCTATTTGATAGACCTTTCAATCTCACTGATAATGCGCTCCGAGAGTGGTAGTTCAGCCTTCTCCATAATCGCGCTCAGAGCCAAGAGGTCTTTGTCGGAGACGAGGTTCTCCGTGGAGGCTTCGATGCCGACCCTGTCTCCAGGGACTATTGACCTCAGGAGATCGAGGAGGTACTTCTTCACAGCATCGGTCCCGAGGGAGTAGACGGAGCCTGGAAAGCCTACAAGTATGACCTTCTGCTTCCAGAGGTCTAAGGCTTCCCAAAGGGAGAGGTCGCCCATCGGTGGTGGGTGGAAGGCCTCGATAATGTCCTGTGGGCACTTGGCAATAAGATCCTTTAGCCCATCTAGCCTACCGTCGAAGTGAGAGGCCAAGAGCTTATTCTCCTCGTGAGCTGCCTGGGCGCACTTCTCGTAGCTCGGCATGAAGTACCGTTGGAAAAGGTTGGGATTGACGAGGACTCCGTCCAAGTTATCGCCAAAGATTATGGCGTCGGCAGGGGACTCAGCGGCGATCCTGTAGATCTCCTCATATCTTCTATCGATCGTCCGGTAAAGTTCCTCAACCTTCTCCCGATATTTGGCATAGTGGATGTAGAAGTTGGGTGCCCCGACCCAGTCGATCATTAACATCTGCATAGGCGAGTGGGGAAGGTTCGCGATGATTACACCATCCTCGCCCAGCCAATCCTTCGCCTGCTCGATGGGGAAGTAGTCCGCCTTGTAGACGGTGTCCTCGACCATGAACTTCACGACATCGTAGTCCTCAGGCCTCTTGATTCGTCGCTCGACCGCCCAAGGAGTTACATCCCTCCAGCTCCGTTGGGCCTTCCACTCCCCGACACCCGGCTCCTTCTTCAGCCGCTCCGTCACCGTGCCTACAGGAGTATGGTATTCAATGAGGGTTGTGCCCAAGCCCGAGGATGGGCCCCTACGTTCAACTATATCGACATTGGGCATCGTCTCCACAAAGCACGGTCTCTGCCACCAAACGCCCATGCACCTGTTCCGGGCCCTCCTCTCCGCTTCTCCTGTCTGGAGGCGCCTCCAGAGATGGAAGAAAGGAACTCTATCAGCTCGATTACCTTGGATGGTTATCAGAATCCTTTCCCGGTAGGTCATCCCAGCCACCGCCTCTTCACCTCTACTTTGTGCTTACCCATTCGACACATTTCTTAACGCCGTCGATGGCGTCTGCCGCCCTATAGTCGGCACCGATCTTCTCAGCAAATTCCTTGGTCACGGGGGAGCCGCCGACGATGACCTTCACGTTTTCCCTCAAGCCTGTGGCCTTGAGACTACGTATTATATTTCCCATCTCGGGCATCGTGACCGTAAGGAGCGCGGATAATCCCAGTATCCGCGGTCTCCCAGTCTTCACAGTCTTGATGATCCTTTCGGTTGGAACATCGACTCCGAGGTCGATTACTTCGAAGCCTGAGACCCTGAGGAGGGTGGCGACGAGGCTCTTGCCGATGTCGTGGTTGTCGCCTTGGACCGTTGCGAGGACGACCTTCCCCTTGGCCCTTGTGCCTTCCCCCTTGATGTGGGGTTGGATGACGGTCATTCCCTCCTTCATCACCTCGGCGGCGACGACTAGTTCTGAGAGAAAGTACTCTTTCCTCTCGAACTTCTCCCCCACGATGGTCAAGCCGGCAGCTAGGCCGTCGGTAATGGCCTTGACAGGAGAGATCCCAACATTCATGGCGTCCTCTGCTGCCTTCTTCACGCCTTCAAAATCAAGGTTCACAAGGTTATCCCTTAGAGCTTCTAGGAATCTACATTCTGACATCCTAGTATTACCAATCCTCGCTATCTTTTCGGTTGAGAGGCAAATAATAGTTAGCTAAATCCTACGGGTTCATTTTGGCCTAAAATAGTTTAATTTTACGTACTATATATGTCTATTTAATAGTTTTTCACAGAACCACATTAAGTGGCGATATCTCCCGCAATTTCCTCCCTTTTCTTGGGTGTCCACACGACAACCAAGAGATTCAATAGAGACGATGAGGGGGAGCTGTCCTAGGGAGAGTTGGGAGCGATGCTACTTAGCGCGCGCTGGAATACCTACCAAGGATAGTTCCCTAGACCCTCTGAAGATTCTTAAGTTAATAGTATCTACAAAGGAGGCTAGCGCGCGCTAATAGGAGGTATCTCGGATGAATGTTGTGATCCACACTGAGAAGTTGTGCAAGTATTATGGCAAGGCCGGCGAGATTAAGGCTGTAGATGAACTTGACCTCGAAGTCTATGAGGGTGAAACCTTCGGATTACTGGGCCCAAATGGGGCGGGCAAGACAACGACCGTTCGTTTGTTGAACTGCATCATAAAGCCTACGCATGGCACAGCCACCGTCAATGGCTACGATATTCTGAAGGAGGAGACGGAGGTTAAGCGAGTCACGGGCCTGCTCGCTGAGTCGCCGGGACTATACGAGAAGCTAAGTGCCTACGAGTTCCTAGAGTTCATGGGAGCCCTCTACGACGTACCCAACACCATACTCCCTGAGAGAATAGATGACCTACTGAAGCTCTTCGGCCTCCACGATAGACGCGACTACCTACTTGAAGGTTATAGTCGAGGGATGAAACAGAAGCTCTTGATCGCAGCGGCACTTATCCACGACCCGCCTATACTGTTCTTGGACGAGCCCACCTCTATGCTGGACCCTCGTGCCGCCCTCATGGTAAAAGACCTGATCAAGGATTTAGCGGAGAAGGCTGGGAAGACCATCTTCATCTGCAGCCACATTCTCCCAATCGTAGAGGAGCTATGCGATCGAATAGGCGTTATAAACCAAGGAAAACTCATTGCATTAGGTACAGTAGAAGAAATCGTCGATCAGACGCAAACGAAGACTCTTGAAGAAGCATTCATCGCCTTAACTGGTGGCGTGGAGGAAAAGGAGCTCTTGGCGTGGAGGGAGCACAGGAGTGGCACATCCTAAGTGGCTAGTTGTTGCGAGGAATGAATATCGCATCCATACTAGCAGGATACGCAGGATTAGACCCTACTTTCCTCTTCTAGCGATTGGGTTTTTAGCGGTTTATCTAGCGTACATCGCGCCAGCATTTGTCAGTCTTTTCATCGATGATTTCATTGCTCTTCTCCTCAGTCAGGCAGCTGTAGCTATGGTGCAGGTTATACTTTTCTTGGTATTCGTTTACTTCATGATTATTCCTATCACCGAAACGCTGAGGGAAACACAGGCGGGAGAATTAGAGATTTTTCTGGCAGCGCCCATTAGACCCAGCGATGTATTGCTCGGAGAATTCGTTGGCCAAATACCCTTCTACGCCATCTTCGTCACGGTCGTCGCCGGTTTCTTTACGACTGCCCTGAAACCTTTGGGGCTCGGTTTCATTCAGACAGCTGTCATCGTCATGATCTTCGTGGTCACCTTTCTCTCTGCTTCCTGGATTGGCAATGTGATTGCTGCCCTGCTGAGGGTAAAGTTTGCAGAAACAGCCCATGGGAGAGACATTGGGAAAGCTCTTGCATTGCTTGTTGCTCTACCCATCGTCGCAGTAGTCTATGCGATTCAGTCTGGAGGCTTGCTCGAAGCCATTTCAGACCCATCTACAGGCGGTACTGTCAAAGCGATCCTCGGCCTGCTGCCTAGCTCTTGGGGAGCAGAGGTCATCGTTGGATTCGCCTCTAATCCAGGTGACATCAAAGCCTTTAGCTTAGAGACGCTAACCCGGCTCGGAGGTCTTGTTGCTTTTTTTGTGACAGTGCTTTGGCTGGGTACAAAAGCAGCGGACCGCGCATACAGTCTGGAACCTACCACCTTCACAGCCTCAATCGCCAAGCCGGACGGAGAGTTCTACAAAACCGTAAAATACGTTGGGGGCGGTGGATCCTTCGGCATCCTTCTTGTGTCTATATTCAAGGATTATGCTCGAAGATTTGAGAATCTGTCGAAAATCGTCTACATTGTGGGCTTGATTCTGCTTATGAACATATTCATCGTGGGGCCTAAGGTATCGCCTGATTCCCCTGAGGGGCCTATCTCAGGTTTGGGAGTGTTCATGCCTCTTTTGATGATTCAGTTCATGTTTCCAATCCTCGGAGTGTTTGTGGCTGGCGAAGTCACTCTTCGTGGCAAGGAAAACCTCTTCATTTATAGGAAGACGCCGTTGGGTGTTGGAAGATTTGTAGGGGCGAGGCTTCTTCAAGGCTGGTTAATGGTGGTACCAGTTGCAATGGGGGCCACGGTCATCTCTATCTTGCGTAGCCAGCAGATTTCACTCACGTCCTTGCTGGCTGCAACAGGATTGAGTGGGCTCATTGCTGCCGCGGATTTGACCTTGGTTCTCGGTCTCTTTCTCCTAAACCCGGCATTCTCGGAAAAATCGGGGAAATTCATGTTAAACATGTTGCTGATTATCTTCGTTTCGATCGGACTATTCTTAGGGCCTCTGTTCGGTTTGATGAGGATGTTTCCAAGCTTGACCAATGTGAGTCCTTTGCATGTCCTATTATTGCAAAACGCTTTGAGTTGGGGGGTAGGAATTGTGTTCGTCCATCTCGGAAGGAGAAACTTGAGCAGAATCGAATAGCGCGCACTTTCTGAGGACTATGTACGAGAAACATAGAACTGACGGCTCATTAGAAAGCAAAAGTACTAGTTAGCCCATCTAGCGCGCGGGCGACTAAAGTAATGCTTTGAGGAATCGGTCTCTATCTTCCGTATCGGGGGCGACCACTATGTATCTCTGGATGCCGGTGAGGCTTTGCGCCTTCTTCTCTGCATCTACCATGTCCCCGATCGCGTCGGCTAGGCTAAGGTCTACGGCTCGGCTGCCTAGGAAGACTCTTCCGGTGGTGATCTCTTCGACTGCTGTGGTTGTGAGTTTTCTGTTCTGTTTTATCGTGCTGATAAGCATCTGAAAGAGTTCGTTAACTTCACTTTGGATCTGGGCTTGTTCTTCTGGGGTTGGGCTTCTCCATTCTGCGCCGAAGTCTTTCTCTTTACCCGTGGTCCAGACCCATATCTTTATGCCCGATTGGTTGTAGTATCGGGTTAGGTCGACCCATACGGCCAAGACCCCTATGCCTCCGGTGATGGTGTTGGCGTGGGTGTAGATGTGGGTGGCGAAGGAGGCGATGAAGTAGGCGCCTGAGGCGGCTTCGGCCCCCATCACTGCTATTACCGGCTTGACCTTCTTCAATGCATCGACGTATCCGGCGATCTCTAGGCATGCTTGGGCATATCCGCCGGGTGAGTTGATGTAGAGTATGACCGCTTTGACCTTCGGATCTGTCTCAGCCCGGCGTAGGGCGAGGGTTGTAGGCTGGAAGTCTATGATCGGTCCCTCAACCCTCACAATGAGAACTTGATTGTTGTAGAGGTAGTAAGCCCCGGAGAACCATCCAACGAAGAAGATCATTGCCGTTAGGAGTGTTAGGCGTCTTCTGCTCAGTGGCTTCAACTTCTTTTAGCCTCCAAGTTCGTTGTCCTTACTTTCTCTCCGCAGTTGGGGCAGTAGACAGCGTTGGGTTCTAGGTGTGTCCCGCATCTGGGGCATGTGGAAACCTGAAGCATGGTGGGGGTAGTTGGTGAGACACCTTTTATCTTGCTCTTCACTAGGAGCCCGTAAATGATGAGGAATATACCGGCGGATGTGAACCCGAAGGAGATGGAGCTGGGCGATAGGACTGCGCCTATGGCTAGCAGGCCGGCTCCGAGGGCAATAAGCCGCATTTTGGCAGTCGCCTCCATTGCAACTAGGTTCCATCCTCCTAATTATAGCGCGCGCTTCTCTCAGCTTTGATGGTGTTCTCGTTGGTTTCTCCGCGTCTTCAGGTCTGTGGCTGGGTTGGATGGGGGTTCCTTGCGTCTCTTCGCTGTCTGACCTGCCAGCTCGAACTCAATGGAGTGTGGTTCCAAGTTCTCTTCCGAAGAGACTTCGATCTTCTGAGAGATGAACTCCGAGAAAAGGGAAATTGCCTACCCACACTTGTTGGCGGGCCCGGTGGGATTCGGACCCACGACCTACAGCTTAGGAGGCTGCCGCGCTATCCAAACTTCACCCCCCGGTGGAGGATTACACACGGAGGTCTGCGCCACGGGCCCAGTGCTCTACAGAAACGGCGTACTCCCCATTATTAGCCTTATGTCAGAAGGCCGGTAGTGTGGGAAGAGAATGGGTGATGAACCGGACCTCGATGAGGTTGGGTCACTCTATCGGAGCATACTCTTGACGGCTCCTATAACCTCGTCGAAGGGGATCTCGGTCTGAACCTTGGATCGGAGATCCCTCAGGGTGGCCTTTCCGGTTGCTGCCTCCTTTGGTCCAACTAGCAATACGCTTGTGAAGTTCAGCCCGGATGCGTAGCTCAATGCGTCCCTTACCCCGCGTCCCGAGACATCTACTTGCGCCGCAATGTTTGCATCTCGTAGCCTCTGCGCCAGCTCAAAGGCGACGGGGGACTGGGCTTCACCCATGGGCACGATTAACACCTCACTCCTCCTAGTGTCTTCGCCTCTGAATAGGCCTTTCTTCTCCATGGCTAGGGCGATTCTGTCGATTCCCGGGCTGCTGCCCACGGCTGGTGTTGGTTCTCCGCCGAAGAGCTCGACTAGTCGGTCGTATCGGCCTCCCCCGCCAAGGGCGATGGCCATCTGAGGGACGTAGAGCTCGAAGATCATCCCTGTATAGTAGTCTAGCCCCCGTGCGAAGCCTAGGTCGACTAGGATTGGGCATTTGACTCCAGCCCTTCGGGCGAGTCCGAGGACGGCTCGGAGGTTTAGGAGAGACGATGAGGCTGCTTCGTTTCCGTGAATCTCCTCCTCTGCTGCATCAAGGACTGCTTCCGCTTCTGAAAACAATTTGCTCCAAACCTTGAGCATTTGGAGTCTTCTAATAGTCTTCAGGCAGGGTTCTCGGACACCTAACCCCCTGAGGGTCTTGAAGGCCGTGCGGGTGCGTCCCTTATCGAGGAGACCCATAACGATGTTCTGGTCCCCTTCATCTACGCCTTCGGCGCCGAGTATTCCTCGTAGGATGCCGACGTGGCCTAGTTTGATGCTGAAGTCTAGGCCGAGGCGTTGGAGAAGGTCGTAGGAGACCGTGAGGATCTCTGCGTCGGCCTCGGGTTTGGTCGAGCCGAAGAGCTCGTAGCCTGCCTGCCAGAACTCCCTGTATCGGCCCATCTGCGGGTTATCGTACCGGAAGCAGTTGGCGATGTATCCGAGGCGTAGAGGTTTGGGCTCTGAGCGGAGCTTCGTCGCCACGATGCGGGCCACTGAGGGCGTCATCTCGGGTCTAAGGGCTATCCGTCGCCCACTTAGGTCCTTGAACTCGTACATGCGATGTCGTATCTCTTCTCCCGCCTTGGCGCTGAGTAGAGCGTAGGACTCCACTATGGGGGTTTCGATCTCTCGATATCCATAGAGGTGGAAGAGGTGCCTCGCCACGTCTTCGATGCGGCGGCGTTTGGCTAGGTCTTCCGGTAGGATGTCCCGCATACCGCGAACGGTCTCGTAGGTCTTCACTGCAGGGCACCTGCAACGAAGGATAGGAGGCCCAAGAGCATCCAGAGGAGCGCCATCCTCTTCACTTTTAGTGCGTTCTGCTTGGAGTAGTCCTTGAGTAATATAAAGGCTGACGCGACTAGGCCTAGGTCGGCAATGGCGACGAGGGGTATGTAGAGCCACGAGACTAGGTTGAGCAACAATGGTAGCGGGCTCAACGCCACCGCTACTAGGTAAAGAACCGCCGAGAGCTGGGCCGCTGCCTTTGGGCCATGTTTCCGGGCCACCGTCGAGACGTTCCTCACTCTATCTCCTTCGATGTCACTTATGCCCTTGTTTACCTCTCGGCCTGTGTTCGCTAGGAAGATCATGAGTTCGAAGAAGACTAGGAGGGTTAGGTTTCGCGTCGAGGCTGATGACTGAGGATGGATGACACCACCATAGAGGAGGGGGAGGGCTAGGGAAGCGCTGACAAGCATGTTACCCAGCAAACCCAGTAGCTTTACTCGATAGTTATATAGGACGAACATCAGGAGACCGGTCGAGGCGGTGAGGAAGCTTGGGAGGTTGGTGAGGTATGCGGCCGTCAACCCGGCTGCTGAGAGGAGAACTGTAAATGTCGCTGCCTCTCGAGGCTTCACCCTTCCACTTGGAATTGGTCGAGCGGGACTGTTTACGGCGTCGACCTTTCGATCCCAGTAGTCGTTGCTGACCATCGCGGCCCCAGTTAATGTGAAACCTGTGATGAATCCCAGAAGGGTGGGTAGAGGTAATACAGTTTTGTGGACGATGATCTCACCGACCAGGACCGCGAAGCCCACCATAAGGCAGTTCACAGGTCGAAGAAGTCGTATCGAGGCTGCGATATCTACCAAGTTCTCGCCTCAATAGGGGTTGTATTGGGTTAGGGAGTAGTATACTATCTCCCCACGCCGGTCGATGACTGCTATGATGGGCTTCTTCTTAGCCGCTTCGGCTGTAAGGAGGACCTCGCTCAAACGGCTCATGGAGACGGGGTTCCCCTCCCGAACCGGGAAGACAACGTACTTAGCAGCCTTCTTGGGGTATGCTCCTCTCTCATATACCCTGAACCCCATCCCTCCAATGGAGCCTTCACGAACGACGTAGCCCCGACTCCTCAAGTCCCTGTAGAGGACATACTTGGCCCAGACCTCAGGGTCTTCGCCTCTGCACCTCCTGAGAAGCTCTGGGAACTCGATCTCAACGCCCTCTGCGAGGACTCGTAACCTCTTCTCAGACGCAAGGTAAAGGGCTTCGGGAAGGGTTAGGGCGAGCTTCGTCTTCTCGGTTCTGACGCCGTATCCACTTTCGGCGAGGGAGTCAGCGTCACTCTGAGAGGAGACCATCACCTTCTTTCCCTGCAGGACGCCTTGGCCCGAGGGCTCTCTACCTTCCTCCTTTCCTTCTTCCTTGACCATCCTTATCTCCCTCGTCTAGCGGTGAGTGAAGTAGGCGGTCAGCCCGTTGCTTACAGCATCGACCCGTACAAAGCCAAAGCGCTCAAACTGGACTCTGTCTCCCACCTTCAGGTTCAGACAGGAGTTCTCCGCTACCCCCTCAGCTAAGGTAGCATCCGGCATGACAACGCCCGCCTCAACACATTCAGATGTAGGAACCCAATGGATGAGAGGCGCGTTCCGCTCTCGAGCCTCTTTGTAGGAGTCACTCACGAACCCAGCTACGACGGTGTCGCCTATGGCCTCCACCTGGACATTGAAGAGCTCCATAAACCGAATGAAGGCCCCCAGCTGGAGAAGCCCCACATCCCTCTTTGAAACCCAAAGGTTAGCTTCACCATTCTCAGGTTTGACGTTTAAGAGACGGTGCCCATGCTCTGGCTTATCGGGGTGAAGACGCGGACGCGCACTGAAGGCCCGGCTGAGGCCAGTCACCCTCATTAGGATAGGATCGGCGACGAAGAAGTACCTCGAAGCTATGGGATCTAGGAGCTTCCTGTTGAGGGACTCAACATTGACCCAGCTTATCGTGGCATCAACCGGCTTGGGCCCGACATCGAGGATCAGTTGCCTGATCGTCTCGGGTAGGAAGCCTCGCCTCCTGAGGGCCTTGAGGGTGCCTAGTCGTGGGTCGTCCCACCCTTCGTAGAAGCCTTTAGCTATGCCCTCCCTCGTCTTAGACTTGCTGAGGATCGTCCCCACGATCTTCAATCGCCCATAGTGGACCGCCTCAGGCTCTTTCCAATCCAAGTGCTTGTAGAGGTAGCCCTGTCTTACAGAGTTCGTAAGGTGCTCCTTGCCACGGATGACGTGGGTTATGCCCAGCTCGTGGTCGTCGATGGCGCAACAGAAGGCGAAGAGGGGCCAGACACGGTACTTGCTCCCTGTGCGGGGATGGGGAAATTTCTCCATGTCGATTATCCTTAGGGCCGGCCAGTCTCGAACCGCCGGGTTCGGATGGTTCAGGTCCGTCTTTACCCTAAGGACCGCCTCACCTTCCCTGTAGCCGCCGTCAAGCATCTTCGCCCATCTATCCAGTTGTTCTTCAGCCAGAAGAGAGCGGCAGGGACAGGCTCTCCCTAAAGCGATGAGGCCTTTGAAGTCCTCAGACTGGCAGGTACAGATGTAGGCGTTTCCCTCTGTTAGCAGCTTTCGTACAAAGCCATAGTAGATCTCAAGGCGGGCGCTCTGGTAAACCTCATCGTTCCAAGCGACGCCCAGCCACCTGAGGTCTTCCCTTACCCAGTCGTAGGCCTCGGGAATAGGGGACTTCGTCTTGGGGTCAGTATCGTCGAAGCGAAGGGTGAAATGGCCGTTGTATATTTTTGTGTACTCGTCACAGAGGATTGCAGCGCGTGCGCTGCCGAGGTGCAAAGCGCCATCGGGGTTCGGGCAGAATCGAACATGAATCCTACCATAATTCTCGGCGTTGGGCAATGGGGGAAGACGCCTCTCCTTCTCCCCAACAACTGTCGCCAGAGGGCCTTCGGGTCGCAGTACTCCTAGGATTCGCCTCTGTTCCTCTAGGGGGAGGGAGTTGACCTCGTCCACTATCTCAGATACTAGGTCCATGGTCTCCCTAGCCCTTGGCCTCAGGTCTATCCTCTGGGCGAGAACCTTACCGACAACCACATCAGTCTTCGTCTTCCCACCGTATTGTACCGCATTCTCCAGAGCCAAACGGCGGACTAGTGCCCTGAGCTCCTCTTCGCCCAAGTCCTTCCTCTACCTGTCCCGTGAGACGATATAATCGACGAGGGACATAAGTAAATCTCGCGACTCTGAGGGTGGGAAGCCTTCCAGCTCCCTCCTCGCCCTTCTCTTGAGGGCCTCAGCCTTCCTTAAGGCGTAGTCGATGGACCCCGTTGACCCGAGGACCTCGATAGCCCCTTTTATCTCCTCGGGGGTGGCACCTCTATTCCCCAAGGCCTTGAGTAGCGTCTCCCTCTGCCGTTTCCCCGCGTGTTTGAGGCTGTGAAGGACGATCAGTGTACTCTTGCCTTCCCTAATGTCGCTCCCGATGGGTTTTCCTAAGACTTTCTCATCGGCTGTGACTCCTAAGACGTCGTCGATGACCTGGAAGGCGAGGCCTGAAGCCCGCATGGTCCGACCCAGCCGTTTAACATCCCTTGTGGAGCCGCTTCCCACGATGGCGCCGGCTTCGGCCGATGCTACAAGGAGGGCCGTAGTTTTCTTCTCGATCATCTCCATGTACTCCTCCTCACCAACATCGTTCCGCTTCTCGAAGGCCATATCCATGGTCTGGCCTTCGCAGATGGCTATGGTGGTCTCGGTGAGGACCTCTAGGGCGCGAAGAATCTTTCGCAGGGGAACGCCCTTGGAGTAGCTTCTGAGGGCCGCCTCATAGGCCTTCGCGAAGAGCATGTCTCCGGCATTAATGGCCGTCGGGAGTCCGTATAGGGTATGGACCGTGGGGACGCCCCTCCTCAAGTGGTCCTCGTCCATTATGTCGTCGTGGACCAGCGTGAAATTATGGATCAACTCTACGGCCGCTGCCATTGGGAGAGCTTTCTCAGGGTCGCCCCCGACAAGTCTACATGACTCAAGGACTAGGAAGGGGCGGAGGCGTTTGCCTCCCGCTTCTACGAGATGCCTTGAAGCCTTGTAGAGTTCCTCAGGCTTCTGCCCTGACAGTATCTCGTCTAGGAAAGCGTTCACTCGTTTCGACGACTCGTCCAATGCCGAAAGTAGGTCAACCGTCATCTTCCTTGCCCCTTCTCGCTAACTCCTCGGGCCTGAAGCCTCGGAGGGCTAGCCACTCAGCCGTTTTCCCCGTAACTACCACCGGGCGGCGCTTCAAGCCTTCCACATCCCTTGCACCAGTAAGGAACATGCTCGTCTTGAACTCCTCTATCAACACCCTCAACACATAATCCAGATGCCCCTCGACAGCGGGCTTCAACAGAGGCCACGCTAAGCCAGCGGCATCCGCCCCCAATGAGATCGCTTTAGCAATATCCAAACCGGTTCGAACTCCTCCTGAAGCTATGACGGTTAGGTCCGTCGATGATGCCGCCTCGACGACACTGACAGCGGTAGGTATCCCCCAGTCCCAGAACGTGATTCCAAGCTGGTGCTTCAACCCTTCCCGATAAGATTCCACAGCAGCCCAACTGGTCCCCCCTGCCCCTCCGACATCGATGCCCTTCACTCCTGTTTCATCAAGGAGTCCCGCGTCCTCCGAGATCATGCCGGCTCCTGTCTCTTTTACAATAATTGGAACGGACAGCTCTGACGCCACTATCATAAGCCTCTCTAGGGCCCCGTAGAAGTTCGTCTCTCCCTCATGCTGGATGGCCTCCTGAAGGATATTCAGATGGATTGCCAGAGCATCAGCGTCAATCATCTCAACCGCCTTCTTTGCGGCTTCAATTCCGTTCTCAGCTATGACCTGAGGCAGACCGAGGTTAGCTGTGAGGAAGATACGCGGGCCCTTCTCCCTAGCGACCTTGAAGGTTCTCTCCAATCTCGGAGTCTCCAAAGCCGCCCTTTGACTTCCAACGCCCATCGCTAGGCCGAAGTATTCAGCGGCTTCGGCTAAATTAGCGTTTATTCTTTCCGCCTCTGGTGTTCCTCCTGTCATGGCCTCGATGATTATAGGCGCCTTCAACTTCTTTCCAAAGAAGGAGATGGAGGTATCCACATCGTTAAGGGAGAATCTCGGTATCGTCCTGTGCAGAAGGTGGATATCCTCGAAGCCTGTAGTGATCTTCTTCGCCTGTACGTCCTCGGTGAGGCAGATACGGAGATGTTCGGCTTTCCTGTTCTCTGTCAAGATGATCGACCACTGAATATTGTGATGCCTTATTGGCTAGGGTTCGAGCTTATTTTCTTCGAATGATGGTACCTCTACCTCTCTCACCATTTAAGGCATCCTCAAGGTTCCCCGGAACCAACAGGTTCAGGACCTCGCACTCGACATCCACTTCCCTGACCAGCTCCAAGAGGGTGAGAACCTTCGACCTCATCCCACCAGTAACATCGACTGTAGAGGCGCCCCCAAGGGATGGAAGGACTTCAGCAACGTTCCTGGGCGTGATCAACGGAATCTTCTTGGCACCCTCGCTTTTTCTTGGATCCTTGTCATATACTCCGTCAACATCAGACCCAATGATCACCCTGCTCGGGTTCGACTTAACTGAGAGATAGCGGAAGACTTCTTCGGTTGAGAGGATGCTAAAACCCTTGCTAAGATCCATGGCCACATCGCCGTACGGAACCGGCACAAGGCCCGCCTCAAGCATGAGCTTCAAGGCGCTCAAGTCCCAAGAGACTATCTTGGAGTCCTTGGCCACAGCTGTGGAGGAGGGTTGAATGGACACCGCGGGTTCCCCTACCTCCAGAAGGGCGTCCACGACGATCCTGTTCAGCCTCGATGCAGCGTCTTGGACAAGGGCGGCTCCTAGGCAGCTGTTCTCGTCTACGAGTCCCAGATGGGTCTTGTACTTCTGGGCTGGGATGTGAGGATATGAGCCGCCGCCGTGACCGACTACTAGTCTTGAACCCGTCTTAATGCGGGAGGAGTGCATCTCGCTGGCCAGTCGGGTAATCACATCACGTCTCTCGCTGAAGGGCTTCGACTTGTCGGTAATGACGCTTCCACCGAGCTTGACTAGAACTAGTTCTCCGTCCATACCTGAACCCCTGTCTCCACCTTCTCGGCCATGATAGGGGTGCCCCCAGCTCCTTGTATCGCTTCAGCGACTTGGGCTTGCGTTTCCAGCGTGCATAGGGCCACGATGCAGCCGCCTCCGCCCGCACCGGTCAGCTTAGCCCCCAAGGCTCCAGCCCGCTTTGCTGCGTAGACCAACCTGTCCAAGGCCTCGTTCGAGACTCCGATGGAGACTAGAAAACCATGATTCACATCCATAAGCTCTCCAAACTTCTCGAGGTCCCCTTCGAGGAGAGCCTCAACAGCCTTTCGGGTCAGCGTTCCCGCTAGCCCAATTAGGGGATCCACTACTGAGGGAAGTCGTTCTCTTCGTTCTCCTACGAATTGAACGAGTCTACCGGTGTTGCGACTCAAGCCTGTGTTCCCGATGACCAGTGGGAGGTTGGGTATGGACTGGAGGCGTTTGATTCCTTCCCCCCTCTTGTACAGGATGGCCCCTCCATAGGTCGAGATGGCCGGATCTACGCCGGAGGGGTTGATGTGGACAAATTTCTCTGCTGCTAGGGATAGATCTGCTATGTTCCCCTGGGACAGATCTGCTCCGAGGATTTTTCCGACGGAGGCCACAGTGGCAACAGAGGTTGCGCTTGAAGAACCTAAGCCCACCGCAACGGGTATGGTTGACCGGACCTCTACGTCCAATCCTCGCTTGATCCCGACGCGATCCATCACGGCCTCGGCGGCGATCCGGACCGGCTCAAGGAAACTCCTCGAGTCAGTTCTACATCCTTCGGCCTTGAATGAATTACCTTCAAACACTCCTATGATGCCTAGGTCCGAGGCAACGCGGAGGGTCTCGTCCCTCCGCTCGGTGACTTTTACGGTGACTCGGCGGTCTATAGCCACAACCAGAGCGGGCTCGCCGTAGACGACGAAGTGTTCGCCCGTTAGTATAGTCTTTCCCGGGGCTGATGCGCATGCCTTCAAACTGTCATCTTCCAAAGACAACTATATGCTGTAATATCCCGCCCTAAAAAGGAGAGCCTCGGTAGAACCTATTCCCGAGTCGAAGCGGCGGAGCAGTACCCTACTACTTGGGCGCGATCACCTGTCACATCTCCGCTTGTCTTATAGGATAGGAGTTTCCCACGAGTCGCGCCCAGGGCCTTTGAGGCCACAAGGGCTGCTGAGACAGGACCGTATCCACACATGGAGATGCCGTGGGTCTCGACTGTTCCTTGGAGAGCCGCCTCGTCAAGGCGTAGAATAGTGTCTATGACTAGCTTGTCGTTCTTCTCGGCGTTTCTCTGGGTCTCGTAGTGGGTCATATCTGTGGAAGCTATGACAAGGACGTTTCGTCCCCTGCTCGCCTTTGCGATGGCCTCCCCGATGTCACGACTTGAGGTCAGGTCTTGAAGCATCATGCAGATCGGTACAAATCTAAGTCGCGTCCCATAGATGTATTGTAGGAAGGGGAGCTGAACCTCGACGGAGTGCTCATATCTATGCGCGGACTCGTCTATGTCTATGAGTTGAGAGGAAGCCTGAATCATCCGCGCTAACTCTGAGTCCACATCCATATCTCCTAGAGGCGTCCTCCATGTCCCCCTCACCACGATGGAGATGCCGCTGCCAATGCCTGTGTGGTTTGGGCCCAGGATCACCACGGAGTCCGGTTGACCACAAGATGCGGCGAAGTAGAATCCATGAGCCGCTACGGGCCCGGAGAACATGTATCCTGCATGTGGCGAGACGAGGGCTACGAGATTCTTGAGAGGAGTTTCCACGGGACTAGGTAGCTGCCCTGTCCCGAGGCGGTGGAGAAAGCATTCCTCGATCTGGCGCTTGAGGGTGGATGCTGAATCTGCATAGAAATGCCCTGCCTGCCGAGGCGACCTGATGGACAAAGCTGCTCCTCCTAGATTTCCGTGGACTCCGCTCGGGCTTCCACTAGCTTCGTCTCGAAGCTATCTATTGGAACCTGTAGGGTGCCATCCTGCTGTACCTCTCCCCTTGCCTTAAGGATCTCGAGGGCAAGTAGCCAGTAGAGGGTTGCCAAGGAGCGCCTGCCCTTGTTGTTTATGGGGATAACGAAGTCAATATCCCTGAAGTCATTGTCGGTGTCGCAGAGGGACACGACCGGAATGCCCACCGAGGAAGCTTCAGAGACTGCCTGCCAGTCTGCCTTTGGGTCCGTCACGATGAGGATGTCCGCCTCTATGTGTTCTGAGTGGGATGGGTTGGTGAAGAGTCCGGGCAGGAACCTTCCCATGATGGGGATGCAACCTGTCACCTCACAGAACTTCTGTACAGGAGTGCGGCCATAGAGCCTTGAGGAGACGACTACGACCTTCTTGGGGTTGAACCTGGAGATGAACTTAGCCGCCATGCGGATTCTTTCATCTGTCTTCTTGGCATCGAGGACGAAGAGGCCGTCGGGTCTCACGCGGTAGATGAAGGGTATCATGTCCTTTGTCTTGACCCTGGTTCCGATATGTACGCCAGCGGACAGGAGATTGTCTATCGGGAGGAGGAACTCTGCCTCTGCCGCCTCCCCTTCCTTTCGGAGTCCCTCTTCTACGCCTCTTTCAGACTCTTTTTCCTCATCACTCAAAGCTTTCACTCACCTATAGGATTCAGTCTCGCGATCTTAGCCTTGCCTCCTAGGGCCTCCTCGATTCTCAGCAACTCATTAACCTTTGCCAATCGCTCACCTCCGACTACACCAAGCTTTATCACCGGGCACTCGTAGCCGACAGCCAGATGTGCCAGATATGAGTCGCAAGTTTCTCCCGATCTGTGTGATGCGATGGGCACGTAATTAGCCTCCTTGGCCATTCTTACAGCTTTGAACGTATCACTCAAGGTGCCGATCTGATTGGGTTTTATGATTATTGAGTTCCCTGCATGAAGCCTAATTCCGTAGTTCAACCTCTCTGTATTGGTTGTGAAGAGGTCGTCACCGCAGATTAGACAGGACTTACTCTTCGCCGTAAGTTCAGCGAAGCCTTCAAAGTCCTCCTCATGGAGAGGATCTTCGACGTAGGCGAGGTTGTAGCTCCGAATCAGTTCGAGAATGAAATCAATCTGCTCACCCCGACTTCGCTTCCATCCTCTCTGGTAGATATACCGCTGCGATTTCTCATCCCAAAGGGAAGAAGAGGCCACATCCAAGCCTACACGAACCTCGACTCCTGTCCTGTCTGAGACGACTTCAGCTGCCTTCACCACGGTGTCTAAGGCTTTCTCGTTATCCAGGTTTGGTGCCCAAGCCCCCTCATCACCCTTCCCACCTGTGAAGGTAGGGTCCACCTTCTCCAAGAAGCCCTTCACTTCTTTGTGGGCGACTATATTTGCCCATGCCATCTCACGAAAGGACTTGGCCCTCACAGGGAGAGCAAGAAACTCCTGTATGTCCGGCGCATTTTTCCCAGCGTGCTTACCTCCCCCAAGGACATTGCCCAGGGGGTGAGGTAGAGACGCGTCTGTCTTCCCGGAGAGCTGTACATAAAGTGGCACTCCCCTCGATACCGCCGCTGCTTTCGCCGCCGCCAAGGACACAGCTAAGCAGACATTCCCACCCAACTTCGAGAAGTCTTTGGTTCCGTCAAGCTCGTGCAAAAGATTGTCCACCATCGATGTCTCCGAGGCATCGAAGCCCACGAGTCTTGGCTCAATGATACCTTTGACCAGTCTTACTCCTTCGTCGACGCCTCCCCTCGGATAAGAGACTGCTTCGTGCACGCCCGTGCTGGCGCCACTGGGAGCCAAGGCCTTCCCGCAACCACCCTTCGTTACTACTTCGACTTCGACGGTGGGGCTCCCTCTGCTATCGAAGACATTTCGTGCAATTACTCTCTCGACTGCTGTGTTTGGCGTTCCTCTAATCCTCCTTCCTTCCCTCAAAGTACCTCAAGACCTCGTCAATTACGTCTACATTAGATAAGAGCATCCGCCGGCAACAGTAGCGCTTTACTCCTAGACTGTCAAGGACCTTTGCTGGGTCCTCACCCTTCTTGACCCTCTCAGCAAATCGCTCCCACTTGTCGCCTACTAGACTCCCGCATGAGAAGCATCTCACAGGTATCATCATGGTTTGAACCCTACCTGTAGGACTTCTGTCTCCTCCTTCTGGCACCAGGGCCACCGAACTTCTTCGGTTCCTTTCTGCGAGAGTCTCCAGAGAGCATCGTTCGGTCGTAGTCTGTGAAGACCTGTTTGAGGGCGGAGCCTTTGGGCACTCTGACTAATGCTCGGGCAATCGCCATCCTAGCGGCTTCTGCCCGACCCGTGAAGCCTCCCCCCTCGACCTTTACATCTATATCGTATTCCTTCGCGAGTCCTTCGGAGAGGAGAATCGGCTCTAATATCTTCGTGCGCGCGGTCTCCGGCGTTAAGGCATCGAGGTAGATACTGTTCACTCGAACGGTTCCGGATCCTGGCCTTACAGTCGCTCGGGCGATGGCAGTCTTACGCTTACCACTCTGGACGGTCACAACCTTCCTAGTTCTCGGCAACTCTCATGCCTCCGGTTTCCAACCTATGCTTTGGGCGATCTCACCCACGGTCGTCGGGCGTGTCATTGATCTGCTCTCGGCTGCTTTGGTTCTCAAAACCTTTGTGGTATCGACATCTTCGGGCACTCCTATGTAAACCCTCAGGCGGGAGAAGGCATCTTTCCCCCTCTGCTTATCTCTAGGTAACATGCCCCTCACCGTTCGACGCACTATGCCATCCGGCCTCCGTGGATGCTTGGGGCTCTTCTTCTTGGAGCCTAGGGTTCGGATTTCCAGTTTTGCGTGTGCATCCGCGAAGATGGAGCTTCTTGCTCCAGTAACAACGGCCTTCTCAGCATTCACCACCACCACCGACTCACCTGAGAGGAGCCGTTTCGCGACGATGCTTGCTAAACGGCCTAGAACTAGGTTCGACGCGTCAATAATCACTGTATTCTCTCCTCGAACGGTCTTAGCCAATCACCCTTACCCCCGAACCCCTAGGACTCCTTTCGACAAGCACCTTGAGGGAGAGGCATTCACCACCCTCCTCCTCAATCTTCCTCCTTGCGACTTCAGAGAAGTTAAACGCCGCCACAGATATCTTGCCTGGTCTACCTGATCCTAGGACCTTACCAGGCACAGCGGCGATCTCACCCTCCTTCAGTGAGCGAGAGATCCGGCTAAGGTTAACAGCAGCTCGATGACACTTTGAACGTGACAGTTCCGCGGCCAATGTATACCAGATCTCAGCCTCATATGTCCTCGATGCCTTCCTGAGCATTCTTATCGTCTCAAGCAACTGGGGGTTCGATGCCTTCATAGTCACTCCTTCCCCCTGAGCCTCGACACCTGCTCCTTGAAGTCCTTGGTCTTCTCCACCAAGATTTCCAATGCCTTCTCTACGATCCGCTCCGGGGGTAGTGCACCGGTGGATTCGACTTTGAAGACGAAGGCGTTCTTCTCTTCCTCAACTTCTATGGCGTCTTTCGGGCACTCGTTCACGCACAATCTGCACATGTCGCACTTCTCATAGTCCACGACAAAGACCCTCTTATCATCCGTCCCGAGAACGCCTTTGGGACACGCTTTCAAACATTTCTTGCAAAGGTCGCACCTCTCCGGATCTACCTTGAGCACTACAGCGTACTTGTAGGCTGATACAGAAACAGGCTGCCACTTAGCATGCTCTCTCCCCGTCCCAAGCCTAGCGTAAGCCTCAAGCCTGACGCGTTGACCCCGGGCAAGTTTCAAGACGGGAATATCTCCACTGACCGGTACCACCTCGGGGTCGCTTGACCTAATCTCCTTGGAGTAGACGTTCCGAGCACCATCAGGCGCCTCAGCCTCTAAGGTTAGGGTGACGCTGCACTTGGAGCAGCCCAAGTCGCTATGGCAATCGCAAAGCTCCCTCGGGACGTAGGATTCAAGGTCGGTCTTCAGGGGGATCAGACCCAACCTATGTCCTATCGTCTCGTCGCGCAGGGCGGAGGTGTTCTCAATTATGATGACATCGTCAATGGCCATCGTTGGGACTTCCACCATCATGACCCTCCGAATTCCATTGGCGATCTGAGTATCCAAGCCTGAGGCGTAGAAGCGGAGAAGATTACCCTCCCTCTCGAGAATCTTGATCTGCACCGGGACCCCCTCTGTCACTACACCCTTCTTCCCCTTCGGCCTCCGGGCCTCCTAGTGCCGTCGTGGGGAATAGGCGTGACCTCCTCGATTCTCCCTATCCGCAGGCCTGAGCGCGCCAGTGCACGGATCGCGGGTTGTGCTCCTGGTCCGGGGGTTTTCATTCCATGGCCGCCTGGGGCTCTGACCTTGATGTGGATCGTTGTCACACCCTTATCCCTTGCTACTTGGGCGGCTTGCGTGGCTGACTGCATCGCGGCGTAGGGGGACGATTCGAGACGGGAAGCTTTGACTACCATGCCGCCGCTGACGCGGGCGATGGTCTCTGCGCCGGTCAGGTCTGTTATGTGAATTATGGTGTTGTTATAGGAGGAATAGATGTTCACCACGGCCCACGTCTCTTTCTTCTTGCTCATGCTCTATTCTCCGGCGGCGCCTTGTGGCTCGGTCTCCTTCGGCGGCTGTTCACGAATGTCACCCGCGTCTCTGGCGAACCGGCTGGACGGAGCATAACCAACACTCCTTCCCTCTTCGCGTTTTACCAAGTAACTCGGGGCCGTTACTATTCTCCCTCCTACCGATATGTGGCCGTGGGTTATCAGTTGGCGGGCCTGCTGAGGAGTTTTCGAAAGGCCTAGCCTGTAGATATGCGTCTGCAAACGCCTATCGAGGATATTCTCAATCTTTAGATCGAGGATATTGTCGAGGTTACCATCATCAGGGACTAGTCCGAAGGACTGCAGCTTAGAGAGGAGCTCCTTCTGAGGCCTCCTCCTCTCCTCTTGTGATAGGGCTAGGAGTTCCCGGGCGCGTATCCAGTAGTTGGAGAGAGTTGCCTGGTGGCGTCTGAGTTCCCTCTTGTTCCTTAGGCCGTACTCGCCAAGTAATCGAAGCTCCGTATCAAGCTGAGCCTTGGACCAAGGATACCTTGGTGTCGCGTATTTTCGCCTTTGACGCTTCGGGTCGCCCACGCTTCATCATCTCTCGCTTGGTTGCCTTTCAACCCGTGCCTTCTTGACCCCTATAGACCGTCCTGTGCGACCCGTCGTCTTGGTCCTCTGTCCTCTAACCTTCAGCCCTAGACTGTGGCGAATACCCTTCCAAGAACGAATGTTCTCCATGAAGGCCATGTCTTCCTTCTTCTGTAGCGTCAAATCTGGGCCGATGAGGTGGAGGCTCTCCCCCGTCGTCCTATCCTTGCGTCTATTCCTCATCCAGTCGGGGATACCATACCTCCCCGGATGTCTAATAATGTCTTCCAGCCTCTGAAGTTCCTGGTCAGAGAGGCTGCCGAGAAGGGCAGTCTCAGGTATGCCCGCTACCTTGACAACGGCACGGGCGAAGTTCACGCTGATCCCGCCGATTCCTATGAGACCGTACGGTACTTGCTTCGACCCATCCAGGTCGGTTCCAGCCACTCGAAGTACGTGACGATATTCCGTGGACAAGAGGAGACGATCCTCGCCATATATTGGGTTCCCAACCCAGCCCTTGAGGCTAGCTCATGGAGAGGGTTGGAAACTAGTTTTCGTCCACAGAGGGAGGAAACGAATTCTTAAATGTTGCGTACATTGGGCGGGGCAGTGGCCGCCGATAAGGGAGCCTTCGAGGGCTTGAATGGCGGGTCTTGATGACGAGGAGATTTGTGAGAGCGGGCTCACCATCTCATGAACCTCCTAGGACCCATCGACCCGGGCCGTCTATGTAGGTGTCTCTATCCGCGCAGCCATGCGCCATAGACGGGGTATTGGCAGCAGACGATCTCGAGGAAAGCAGGCTTCCCGGAACGGTTAACCTTGAGTGCCCGCTTGATGGCGGGTACTACTTCATCGGGCTCCTCGACCCTCTCGCTGTACTCGCCCAGCCCCTCGACGGTGCGTGCGGTACTCATTATGTCCGACGATGTCACGAGGCTTGTCTCGGGATTGTGTCCAGGGCCCCAAAATCCTGGACCGTAGCCACCAAAGGCGGAGTTGTTGATGTGGATCGTAGTTATAGCTATCTTCTCCCTAACCAACGCCTCATAGTTGCCTATCTGGTACATGATACCTGCGTCGCCAGTGACGTGAAGGCATTCGCGGTCCGGGTAAGCCAACTTCGCTCCTGCCGCGGCTGCCATGCCGAAGCCCAGACTGCTGACGTTACCCCAGCCGATGAAGCCTCGTGGAATCAGTGCCTCGTAGATGGTGCTCAGCTGGTCTCGAGTGTTCCCGGAATCATGGCTCAGGGTTGAGTTCTTCCTGTCGATGGTGTGCATCAGGTCCCAGTAGGCCCTGTAGGGGTTGATCGGTTTCTCGTTTGACTCTAGTGCCTTCCTGTATTTCTCCATCTTCTTGTCTTTGAAGCTTCCTATCGCATCCAACAGAGCCTTATTCTTCCGTTTCCTAGGCGACTGCTTCCTGACCTCTTGTATTAGTTGCTGTAGGACGAGCTTCGAATCTCCGATGATAGCGTGGTCGACCTTGTAGCGGACATTGATGTCGCGTTCGTCGATATCTACTTGTACGATCACTTTACCTGAGCCGCTGAAGTAATGTTTGAAGTCTCCAGGAGCGAGACTTCCTCCTAGGCTGAAGACTAGGTCCGCGCCGCCTAGGAAGTGGTCCACAGGTATGTCTCTTACACCCAGATACAAAGGATGATCCTCTGGGAACGCGCTCTTGGCCATCAGAGCTGCGATCACAGGTACTTGAACCAGCTCGGCGAACTCGAGAAGCTCATTACATGCATCTTCGTACACGATCCCTTGCTCAACATATATGACAGGCTTCTTGGCTGACAGCAGAGCTCTAACTGCCAGCTCAACATCACGGGGATCTCCAGGATGCCTCCATCCTTTGACGGGCTCATAGGGGAACTTTGTTTCATCATAGTCCGGTAGACCGCGACCGAGTCCATCCGTAGCTATGTGCAAGAGGACAGGGCCCCGCCGGCCGGTTCTCAGGTATGTGTAGGCTCGCCTCATGAACTCCGGTATCCGATCACTCTGAGGTACATACGCAGTCCACTTTGTGATCCCTTTGCACTGTTGAGTCCAGTCGAAGCGGTTTTGACCGGAGTTTGCAGGGGTAACTGAGTTTGTTATTCCCAGAATGGGTGTACCGTCTTCGTAGGCTTGAGCTATTGCCCCGAGTCCTATGGTTCCGACAGGGAATGCTCCGCCTTGAATTGCAAACACGCCGATCTTCTTTCCGTTGGTTGCTCGTGAAAAGCCGTCTGCCAGGGCGATGGCGAATCTCTCGTCCCTCATCATAACGATTCGAAGTTTTTCCTCGCTGGCCGCAATCGTTATCGGTGCTACCGGCATGACGCTGAGAAATTCCGTACCTTCCTGCTGCAAGATTCGTATTATTCCGTTTGTGGCTTTCAAGACATATTACCTTCCCGTATCGTGAAGACCTATGGTCTTATTAAAACAATCGCGGCCGTAGGGGGCCCATTCAGTGCCTTACTTTTGGCTCGCAACTACTTTCAGCACTAGGAGTCTCCGTAGGCAAATGATTCCTGTTCGGCATCCGTGCTAGAAATAACTAGAGTTATGGCTACTGAGTATCTTCCTCTTGGGAAATTCCTTGTACTTGTAGCGCTCTAGCGCCTCCTCTTTCAACTCTATCCCCAGTCCGGGGGCCTCGGGCAGCTGGATGTAACCGTTCTCAGCCCTCAGCGGTTTGACTGCTATGTCGAAGCCTATTGATTCGATGGAGATGAAGTACTCTAGGATAAGGAAGTTACTCATGGTGGCCGAGGCTTGGATACTGGCTGCCAATCCTATCGTGGTGCTGTTGTAGTTGTGGGGTGCAATCGCCACATAGTAGGGCTCGGCCATGGCAGCGATCTCCTTCAGCTCCAAGATGCCGCCAGTATTACAAACATCAGGGTTGAGGATATCGGCTGCCCTCTTTTCTAATACCTCTCGGAAAGCGGCCTTCGTGTAGAGGCACTCACCGGTCACGATAGGGATACCTATGTTGCGCTTCACCTCCACCATGGCATCTATGTTCTCCGCGGGGACAGGCTCCTCATACCAGAAGGGTTTGTACTCCTCCATCATATGGGCCACCCTTATCGCGTGCATCGGGGCCAGTCGTCTATGTACCTCCACAAGGATGTCTACGTCAGGTCCCGCCGCTTCCCTAACCGCTCTCACCTTTTCCACTGCGAGAAGCTCGTCCTTTCTTGTGATGTAGAGCCGCCAAGGCCCTGGGAAGGGATCGAATTTGAGGGCAGTGAACCCCCTCCCTACAATCTCTCGAGCCCTTTTGGCCAACTCGTCGGCCGTCTCAACGCCGCCAGACCAGCCATTGGCATAAACTCTTATCCGGTCCCGGCAAGGCCCACCGAGAAGGTTGTAGACCGGCTGTCCCAGCTTCTTTCCTACAATATCCCATAAGGCTTGCTCGATGCCGCTGACGGCGCAGTAGAAGTCCATTCCGCCACGCTTGGTGGCCCAGTCCTCGTAGGCTAGGTGGATGAATCGCTTGATCTCAAAGGGATTCCAGCCCTCCAGATAACGAGTCATCTTCTTGACATGGGCCTCTATGGCCGTGTCCCGATCCGATTGGGTGTAGCATTCTCCCCAGCCATGGATCCCTTCGTCCGTCTCCACCTTGACGAAAAGCCAGTTCTTTCCAACTCCAGGATGGACGATGAAGGTCTTGATGCCTGTCATCTTCATGGATGGTTCCTCTTCCAATTATTTCAGAAAAGAATACCGTCTCAATGGCCGATACGCCTTAAAGAACCAGTGGAGCCTTTGCTGGGTCGAATTGCACCCTCGAACAGGGAAACACCATAACCGTTGCATCTTTGTCGTGGATGGCTTTCAGTTCTTCGACGATCCTCCCCCATTCTGGAATCCATTCGACCTTCTCACTATACCTCAGCACGTTCCTCCGAGCAATCTTCTCACTCCAAACCATGATCCTTCCGGCCTGCTTCACCGGCCACGGTCTCCCCGGATACCCCTTTATCCTGGCCCAGTAACCGTCTGGATATGAACCAATCCCAAAACTTTCGACCGAGTAATGGGTTAGTCGCCATCCCGGCGTATACAGGTGGATACCTACAGCTGTTCCGCCTTCTCTTAGCGCGCTATTTGCTGGCCACCAGTCTATTCCCTGTTGGGCCTGGAGGTAGGAGTTGACCACGGCGATATCCGCCTTCTTGTTGGGAATGGGTGTCGAATGGAGTTTGTAGCTGAATCTCACGGCTTCGTGCCAAGCTTCGTCCAAGTCACCGACAAAGAGACCCGCCAACTCTCTACTACCGTTATAGCAGCAGTTCACGACTATGTCTACCCCAGCCATCCTCCCAGCCTCCTGCATATCGGTCCGTATATCATTCCCCTTGACCACCCAGATACCCGCCTTCGCCGTCTTTCCAATTACTTGATGATTCCAAGCTACAGTATCGAACGATGCTACTCCAGGAACCACGTGTTTCCCTGCTCCACCAGCACCGGCCGCCGGATGTTTCTTGATCCCACTCACAACTATTCTCATATCGGCCTCGGCGAATTCTGCGTCAACCATGAGAGGCGTTCCGCGACTTGTCTTTCCTAGATTTTGGTAGTTCTTGAAGGCGTTATGGTTCACGCAGTCGAATCTATGGATCATGTTCCAGCCGACCTTCCTCCCATAGTCGTCCAGAGTCATCGGTGCGTGGAGTCCAAAGGCACCCATGATGAAGATTTGGCTGTCCGCGACTCCAGCCTTGTTGAGTTCTTCCATAATGAAGGGTAAAACCCTATACATGGGCGTCGGTCTCTCGAGGTCATCGCAGGTCAGAACGACTTTGCCCGTTTTTCCTCTCGCAAGCTCGCCTATGCTTGGGCTCCCTATGGGGTGCGAGAGGGAGTCTCGAATTTGCTCGTCGGTCAGCGCGGGCGCGTCGTGGCCATCCATCTTCACTACATCGATGTCCCAAGTTTCGGGAAAATCGATTCGGATCGTCCTATCGAAGTGTTCATCAACCCTCATACTTACCGATGCCATCTATCCTCACCACAAATATCGTCTCGCAGGTACACTACTTCCTGTGCAGATTCTTTATCACACTTGATCTTGCAGGGAAGGCGTCATTTGGCTCTCGCTAGGAAGTCATCCCTCGGTGGGGAGAAAGATTCCAGAAGTACTACTCCCTCTTTGCTGAGTGCTCGACAGCCATGTTTCTCGTTGCTTTTGAAGACATAGGCCGTGTTCTCATCTACGATAACGGGCCCTTGCTCTGTCCTGAACTCGATCTCTCCTCTGAGGCAGACTCCCACCTGCTCGTTCATGTGACTATGGAGCGGTATCTCCGCGTTCTGGGCTATCTCGAGGAGAACTAACATCTGCTCGTCCCCAGTTATCAGGATCTTGTTCTGGACACCAGGGGCTGGGGAGAACTGCTTTGCATCTTCTCTCCTTACTACGATCATGGTATTCACGTCTCAGCGGTCAGGGTTGATGACATCTTGGCTGGACAGCACTATTTGTCTTGCGGTCGCCTCCAGATACGCTCCGAATCCTACATGGTGTAGAAAGCTACGGAAGCCATACTAGTTTGTCTTGTAAGTGGCGCGCGCTTAAGCGAAGATGCCCAGACATCACCAAAGCCTCTAGGACTCTCGGTTTCCAACCGAGAGTAACTGTCGAGGAAGGTCTGAAGAAGACGCTGAGATGGCTTGAGGAAACAACAGGATTCAGTGGAAAATCTTAGCTGAAGATTTCATCGCTGTACTAGCGTTCCATTAGTAACCGGTCTAGGTTGGCGCGAACGTAGTCTCTATCCCTGTGGCTGATGTACCAGTCGATGGTCTTTCTGAAACCTTCCTCATAGCCGACCTTGGGTTCCCAGCCGAGAACGCTCTTAGCACGCTTGATGTCCGCGGCTCTCGAGGCGACGCCTCGGGGCTTCGTCATGTCCTTCCTTATCTCCCTCGGTCTCCAGTCCATGAGCTTGAAGACTATCTCGCATGCTTGATTGATGGTTAATCTGTCAGGTCGTCCAGCATTGACCGGCGTTCCATCCTCAATCCTCTCAGCCGCCAACATCATGGCATCCACTATATCCTGAACATAGGTGAAGTTCCTGTCCTGCTCCCCAGTCCCCCAGATGATGTAGGGGTCCATTTTGACGTAGACTTTGGCGATGAGGGCGATGATGGCATGGGTCTCGTTCTCTCTCGGCCCATAGCCTGTGAAGATCCTGACAGCGGAGGTCTTCATCCCATACTGCTTGTGATATGCCTTCAAGGCCATCTCTCCCATGAGCTTCGCCCAGCCATACTCGAGATCCGCAAAGGCCTTGTTCCTGGTGAAGGGGTCTGCATCCTCCTCTTTCAGTAGATAGGAGGAGCCGATCTCTTCCTGCAGGTAGGCTGGGTAGACGCAGGCCGAGCTCGCAAAGCAGACACGGTCGACCCCCGCTCTCCCGGCCTCCTCGAAGACAAGTTGGTCCAGAATCATATTCGAGCAGCACTGGGCAGGGTGCGTATGGATGTAGCCTCTCCCCCCGTGGAGCGCTGCCAGATGGAAGATAACATCGCAACCTTTGACCATCGATTGAGTGAACCCGCGGTCCTTAAGGTCGCCTCCGTGAACGTATAGGTCTTCATGGAACCACGACGATGGTTCAACTCTCTTCAGTGGATACTCAAGATTCGATAGGCTTCCGCTTGAAAAATCGTCTGCCACGGTCACCTGCGCACCTATTTTTAGCAACGTGTCAACTAGGTGACTGCCAATGAATGATGCTCCGCCGGTCACGAGAACTGTTTTTCCATTCCACACGGAGACATCACGTCCCTGAGTGCTGTGGACGTTACGGTAAAAAGCTTTCCTATGTCTTGCCGCTAGGGCACCAACAGGTTTTTAGTGAGTGTGGTTGCCGAGATCTTCCGAAAGACTCATGTGCAACTTACAGGGAGTTCTCTAGAGTCGTATCGCATCGCATATCCTAGTATCAAACCGCATGGTATGCTGCGAGGGAAGTGTATTAATATGTGGATACCGCGTCGAGAAGCCATAGTTATTTTGATTTGCCTAGTACCGTTCCTCTGTTATGTTGTCTACATATTGGAGTTGCAGAACTCTAGCATAATGCTTGCGCGAGAATTTGGAGCAAATGTGAATCTTAGAGAACAAGTGGACCTCCTCTACTCCATTGGCAATCTAGAAATGGGCGTGTTGGGAGTCGGTCTTGCGGCGTCGGCTTCTAGTTACTATAAAGCCGGAAGCATAGACCGTAGACTTCTCATCTACACATTGGCTAGTATTCTAGTCCTAGTATCAGTAATAGCTGTGAGATTAAACATGTATTACCAATACATCGTTAATCTGCTGGGGTTATGACTTGATTCAAGCCATTTCAGCAATTCTTAGTCTACTCTTGGCCTATCTGGCACCCGGTCTCTCAGTTTCTTTTGCAATATTTCCCTATAACAGAGAATTGTCGATTCTCGGCAGAATCGTGCTAACTGTGAGCGTTAGTTCAGGTCTTACTGCTTTTTCTATGCTACTGAGCAATTGGATCTTAGGGCGCTTCGAGGTTTCCTTCATCATAAGCTTACTGGTTATTCTGATAGTTGTATCTTGGTTAATATATTGGCGGCGAAGAACCAATGCAATCGTATCGATAAAGGATATTCGACCATTAGAAGATGTCAAAAACGTTTTTCCTAAGCCTGCAATGTGCCTATTTGTCTTTGGAACTATTTTCATAATACTGTTCCGATTCTATCATGCTCTCCTGTTTCCCATAACCAACTGGGATTCCCTGACAGAATTCGCTTATCTCGGGAGGCTGTATTTCACAGAAGGGCGGATTCCCACAATAAGCGGAGCCACTCTTGGAATCGGATCTTCAGCTAACTATCCACCACTTGTCCCACTACTCTACACATGGTTCTACCTCATGACTGGAGGCGTCCATGAGATCTTTGCCAAGGCTATTTCCCCTATCTACTCCCTGTTAACCGTTATCGTTACCTACAGTCTGGCTAGAGAAATGTACAAATCAAAGACACTTGCTATATCATCTGTTTTCTTCTTAGTCACGGTGCCTATATTTATGTTTGTTTCCGAAGAGTGCCTTTCGGACATAGTCGTCACTTCTATTTTACTTTCTTCTATGTATTTCTTATATCTTGGATTTAAAGGAGAGGAACATAGATCTTCAAGGCTTGTGCTTGTTGGAGGGGTTTTGGCTGGAGTTTCTGCGTTTACCAAGTATACGGGCCTTGTTTCGTTTCTTGTTGGTCTCATCGGCATACTATCGGCCAGATTATTGGATCATGGATATCTTTGCAAGCTCAGGCCTGCTGAAAAAGTGCTTTATTATAAACCATTTTTGGTATTTGTTGTAGGATTTCTTATCTTCGGCGCGCCTTGGTACGTTAGGAACTTAATAGTATTGGGGAATCCAATCTATCCACTCCTTTACCAGGTCTTCGGAGGAAAGGATATAGATGTGTGGATGATGCAGAATAGTTGGGACGCACATTTCTCCACAGTTGAGGTCAAGAGCGGCCTCGATCTTTCGCTCCAAGGCCTTGTATCGACTTACTACTCTATATTCTTCAAGCCTTCTCCGTATGAGGTTCTTGATCTAGGACCCTTCTTGGGTGCGTTCTTTGCGATCGGCGTAGTGTTTTCAATCAAGAGAAGGGAACGAGCTGATGTGTTTCTCCTGATATGGGCATTATCTTATCTGGTTTTGTGGAGATTCGCTTTCAGAACTTTTCTTAGGTATCTTTCAATTGTTCTTCCCGCACTGGCAATTGTGTCAGCTCGAGGGTTAGCGTGTATTTATGAATCAATTCATGGTATTTCAAAAGTGCGTATAGTTCGTAACTCCTTCCCTCGAGTTCCTAACCATGTCTGGTTGAAAATCATTGTCTTTCTAGTCCTTTTCGAAGGATTCCTGCTCCCTTCTGTCATTAATGGGGTCAGGGGATACAAGACGTGGGTCTTCGTGGGTCCTTTCGAAACTCGAGAAGGCTATCTGAGGATACGATTCCAAGGTACTTGGCAGATCATAGAGTTCCTTAATAGGGCACAGACAGGTGCGGTAGTCCTAACCTATGACCACAGCCTCGCTTATTATGTGGAAAGAAAGTTCGTCTTTTCTGATGAGCCAAGAGCCAAGCCTCTGCATTTGGCGCAAAATGATGCAGAAGTGTCGAGCATACTAGCATCTCTCAACATATCTTTCATCGTAACGACGACTGCCAAAGAGGAGTACTTCCCGCTACTCAAAACATCCTACTTCTACAAGCATCTCGATGATGGGAATTATGCTCAACTGGTCTTGGACAGGTTCCCATCCAAGGTCTATGCTGTCAAGCACTAGACGTTGATGCTCTCATCGCTTTGGAAGAGGGAAATGCTTAGGAAGAGCATCCTGATCGCCAAGGCAAGTACGAAGACTGGGAAAAGGTTCGAATAGAAACGCTTCTTATCGCTCAATACCCTGAACATGACGGCCCACTGGCCTCTTAAAGTTATCACAGCCACAGGGCACTGATAGATGGCAGATATAGACAGGCTTCATGCGCTAGAGACCGAATATACTGTGGCTCTCCTCTATGGCTCTCAGGCAAAACTTAAAGAGCAAAACGGGTCCTAATCATCCGCTGTGTACGACGGATTAGAAAGCATTAAATGAAAATAAGGGAAACATCCCTAGGAGTACAGCTGGCATAGTAACCTACATTGCGAGGGGACGAGGGGCGGAGATGGGAGAAAAAGTATCCCTGGTTCTTCCCGTTCACAACGAGGCAGACAACATCGAGTCCGTCATTCGGAGCTTCTACAAGGAGATAGGCAGCAAAATACCATTACAGATCATAGTTGCAGAAGACGGAAGCACCGATGGAACCAAGGAGATTCTCACTAAGCTATCTCAAGAGATTCCGATGACCTTGCTGACCGAAAAAGCACGGTTGGGCTACATGGGTGGATTGAAGAGGGGGCTGGAAGAGGCCGTCGGCGAATACGTCTTATTCTGCGACTCAGACGGACAACATTTCCCGTCAGATTTCTGGAAAATGTACAATGCCAAGGAAGGCTACGATATGGTTGATGGCTGGAGAATTGGGCGGGCCGACACAGCTTTCAGAAGAGTCATGTCCCAAACTTTTCAGCAAATCACAAGAGTCCTCTTCGGCCTAAAGAATCTTCGTGACATAACCTCACCCTATAGACTTGTGCGAACTGATGTCGCCAAGAAAGCGGCTTCCCAAGCAAAGTACATGAGAGAAAGTTTCTGGACCGAGTTCACAATCAGAGCAATGAAAGGTGGCGCTAGAGTGAAAGAGGTTGCCGTTAAACACAGACCTAGATTCAACGGTAAGACGGTAGTGTACAAACCAAGCAAGATTCCGGAGATAGTCTACAACCAGCTAAGAGGAATGTTGCGGGTCTTGTCCGAACTGAGAAGGAACCCCGCAGCTTCGCCACCTAGTCAAATGGGCGCTCGGAGAACCCTTTAAAGGCTACTTCCAACCTAGCGATTCCAAGCCTCCTCGGGTGTTCATTATCTGTTACCTTCTATTCGTTTTGAATATCGCGAAGGAAATCGAGATCGTCATCGTGGACCGCTGCCTGCAATGTTTGAGTCTTAAAGTTGGATAGTTAAGTCCTCCGGTGTTGCTATCTTTAAGCAGGGGTCGGATCTTATGATGGTTACAAGAACACTTTAATTCTTCCTTACCCAGATTTCGTAGTGATACGGATTGTTCTCTATCTTTACGATGTCACGCAATTGGTAGTTCTCACCAACATAATCTTTGACTCCTTTGATGTCACCATAACCATCTAAGAGTAGTTCGTCTGGATATGAAATCCACCCCCTGTTCCTTATGAATACGAGCACCTTAGGTCGTTCACGCTCCCAACTCTCCACAAACTCCGATATACTGACAAGACCTGAGCCCTCCTTCCCCTCGAGATTCTTTCCTAACCAGTAGTCAAATAGTCCGGCGATGGGCCATTTTTCGGAGGCGGGGGTAACTATCATCCTATCAGCGAAAAAAGCTATCGCGCCTTCACTAGTCCATATCCTGTCTTCCCAAGATGTCATCTCCGAAACCTTCGACCCTACACGTTTCTCGACTATCGTGTACAGGGACGGGTCTAGCGAGTAGATGTATGGCGATACCCTGTGGGGATTCGTGATGGCAACTCCTGTATAATAGAGAGCAACGGCCGTTAGGAGAGCTATTAAAATAACTTTCTTAGTTTGAATTCTCTTGTTTGATTTTGTGAATTCTCTATTGTAGATGGAGAGACCCGCCATTAGACAGAGGAAGGGTGTTAGGTATACTAGATGGTGGAACCAGAATCCGATCACGAGGAACTGAAGCATCAACGGTAGCAGGTAAATCCATACGGGTAGGAGTGGGAGGGCCTTCTTTGTGTTCCGGAATTTCGATAGAAAGGCGAGAGCACTCGGTAGGGCGAGGATGAGAAGTATGGAGAAAGCATCAATGTACCACTTCACCGTTTCAATTCTGTCCTCGAAGGAAAAAGGTGGTCTCATGTAAAGTTGGAAGAGCACAGCCTGTGTCAAGAAGTTGTCAAATGCACTCCATACACCTGCTATCAAGGAAATGATAGTCAAAGATGATACCGCGAATCCTAAAATGAATGATAATAATGCTTTCTTCTTGCACATATTAAGTTCTATTCCAGGTATCAAAAACAAGGAAATCAGGGATATAACAGAGAAGAGGGCCACAAATTTTGTGAATAGAGCTAGGCCGAAAAGGATCCCAGAAATAACCATAAGACGTATGCTGCCTCTTTTGAGGGCGAGGACCACGAAAAATATTCCAGATAAGATGAAGGAAATAAGAATAACCTCTAGGTACGCCGTCATAGTAAATGCGAACGCGCCGGGGTATATGGCTGATAGGAGCGCGGCTATATAACTCCCCTTCCTCGCCGCATTCTCGGCCACAATCTCTTCAAGGATCTCTTTGGCTAGAAGAGCCGTGATTAATACGGAAATAGAGTAGAGGACACTTACGAAGCTCCTTATTGCCTCTATGCTATTTCCGAAGAATTTTATGACAGCTGAATAAAACAGGTAGCCGATAGGGGGATGCGACAGGACTATCTCCCTATACGGCACTATCCCCCTCGCAACTGCGTAGCTTGCGTATACGTCGACGCTTTCATCGCTTTGAAAGGGGGGTACGTTGACGAAATACATCCTGATGGCTACGGTCAGTACGGATATCAAAAGCAGAGTCAGATAGAAGCGCTTCTTGTTGCTCAATACCCCCAGCATACGGCCTACAAACCTCTTAAAGCTATTATAACCCCGCGCGCTGTTGTTCATACCTATTAGTATATAGATAGAGCTTAGATCACATTGTTAGTTGTCAGGCCAGTGCTTATCTCCAGCTAGTGCGCGCTGGAGCCTAAGAAGTAAAACTAATCATATCCCCCCTCCATGGTTCTTCCGGTTCACAATGAGGCACTCCAATATCAGGGTCCTTCATCGTCCTAGAAAGATGGGAGTGGGTAGTCCCCTACCGCTCGGAGCACATAAGCAAGTCCAAAATGAGAAACTGGCTAAAATACCTCTGGTTTTTGGTAAGAGCGCCTATATGGCCCAGCAAAAATCTCTAGAAAGACTCCGACAAAGATCGCCGCTAATCCCTGAGTCGATCCCATATTCAGGTTTAGCGCGCGCAAGAGAAACGGCATCTTCTGATGTTGCTTTCCTATGTATTTGTGAGTTAGAGGAGAAGCTGACCACCATGCCCCTAAGTCGATAATCTCGTAAGAGGCTAGCAGAAAAGCTTTAGAGGCAGGCGTAGGGAAAATAGCATTCAAACTTGAATTGGAGGCTTGAGCCTCCTGAACCCGTTGAATCATATAAAACAAGACAGATACCTAGCAATAGTTATGATAGCAATAGCAACATATGCAGCATTTTTTACATATTACACTATAATGAAACATTATGCGTTTAGGACATTTATGTTTGATCTGGGTATCTACGATAATATATTTTGGAAACTGGTTAAGTATGGGCAGCCAACTCCAACACCAACTGGCCTCATTCATAACTCCCTAACCCTCTACTTAGTCGCCCCATTCTACGCAATCTTTCCTTCGCCGATAACTCTGCTCGTCTTGCAGAGTATGATCGTGCCGCTGGCTGCAATTCCGCTGTACCTTCTTGCGAAGCATCAGCTCAACAGCGGGAAACTGGCCACGGTTGTCAGCGTCCTCTTCTTACTCTACCCGCCCCTTCATGGTCTGTCCCAGTTTGACTTCCACGTAGAGATGTTCCTTCCGCCTCTCTTGCTCTTGGCCATCTACTACCTGCATACTAGGAATTGGCGGCTATACATCGCAACCACCATAGCGGTTCTCGTAACCATGGAGTACGCCTCCTACCTAGTCGCGATGATGGGCATATATCAAATAATCATCTATAGAAAGGATCTGAGGCTGTCAATTAAATTCAGATCCATGCCCAAAATTCCTTTCCCTATAACGAATAACATAATCATGGGAGTCATAGTCACTTTTATTGCCCTAGTCTTCCTTGGACTTAACGCCCTTTCGTCTAATATGTACGCTGTCCCAAACCCTTTCTTATTTAACGTTAAGAACCTAGAGGTAATGCAGGCAATGAAGCTTTCATATCTGGGTAAACTTTTTGGGCCACTCGCCTTCCTACCGCTACTAAGTCCAGCATCCCTCATTATGGCCGTGCCATGGCTGGTTCATGCAGCATTTACCTCTACGCCCGAATACCTAGAGATATTCAACCAGTACTCCGCCTACACGGCACCGTTCATATTCGTAGGGTTAGTATCTGCCTTAAAGAAGATACGTTCAAGAAAGAGACTCACAATAGTCGTGATGCTAGTGGCTTTATCCACTACAGCATACTTCATTATTGCTACGGACGAGGTTGCTGTGAGTCCGTGGCCTCAGATCAACGAAAGGGAACAGCTACTGAACAAGCTCATTCAGACTATCCCGGCTGAAGCAGGTGTACTAACCCAGAACAACATTGCGCCACATTTGACAAGGAGGGGAAAAATCTTTATTTGGCCCGTTGGAACACCGGGTTATGGGCCGAAAAATTACGAGGAGGTGGACTATATCCTGATAGATGCTAAAGAGTACCATTACTATTACGCGCCTGTCTTGTATAATGCCACAAGGATTGCCGTCCAACAATTTCTTAGCACGGGAAAATACGAACTGATCTTCGAGCAAGACGGAATAATGCTCTACAAACGGGGAGACTAGATTCAAGTATGGCTAAGATTAGACTAAGGATCAAAGAAAGAAAAATCAAAATCTAAGAAAATACCTAAGAAGCAACTTGAGTACCC
>Ga0315312_1000462_pt1 | contig 47764 bp, 44 predicted proteins | sample TDP7_MG_FD_203629 | JGI IMG/M metagenome (GOLD analysis project Ga0315312, IMG submission 203629) | Freshwater sediment microbial communities from Lake Towuti, South Sulawesi, Indonesia - TDP7 | ecosystem: Environmental > Aquatic > Freshwater > Lake > Sediment | place: Indonesia: South Sulawesi... | reverse complement strand
GCGTAGGGCTTTTCCCCGAGACGACGGGACAGATACACTTCTACTTCTCCGTAGCTTTCTTCCTCCTGCTCGGACTCTCCCTCCTGGCCAATGCTATTTCCCTGCTTCTCGCATCATCGAAGAAACTGGGCTGGTTCACGATCCTCCTGGCCGTAGTTTCAGGAGTTGTTTGGCTATTCCCTCATAGGGGGGATGCTATTCCAGAATCTCTTCGGCCAAGGGCAGGGTCTTGTCTCGTCTGCGCTGATGTTCCCTTAGATAGCTGGCCACGATCTCGGCGGCCTGGGCCTTACAGGGTCCGCAGAGCCTCGTCCCCGTTATGCACTCCGTGTAGACTTCCTCAAGCTCTTTATCGCTCTCGAGGAAGTGGAACATAAGAAGTTCGTAGACGACGCATTTGGCGGGTTCTCCACCCAGCTCCTTCTGAAGCCTCGTCGATTCTCTTCCACCGGTGAAGGCCAAGAGTACCTTCCTCCTAGCGAACTCCGGGTCGTCGGTTAAAGAGAGGAGCCCCATGGGTTCGCGCTTCGACATCTTTCCACTCCCCATGAGGGATCTGATCATCTTGTGGTAGGTGGCGCTGGGTGGAACGAATTGTTCCTCCTCATGGCGTCTGGCCATATCCCTAGTCAGGCGGATGTGGGGCGCCTGATCAGCGCCTATGGGAACGACCACTGGCTTCGGCCCGTCGAACTCCGCGGTCTCCGGGAGTAGAATGTCTCCCACTTGGACTAGGGCGCTCAGGTAGAGGCCGAAGGGGCGATCTCCATACATGGCCTCTAGCATGTTGTAGGTTACGTCTCGGCTATAGGTGAAGGCCATCTCTAAGACCCGTTTCTCCTGGGATTGCCGGTAGATGTAGGCTCGTTTGGGGTCTAGCCCTAGGGCTAGGACGTCTGCAAGGTGGCTCACCGCTACGTCGAAGCTCTCCCTGAAGCTCTGCCTGTTGTCGGCGTAGGCCTCGTAGTCGGCGATGCAGTAGGACGCCATCGCTCTGGGTGAGAGCTGTTGGAAGTAGATTATCTCCTCAGCGGTCATCTTGGAGCCTATGTGGAAGGGGCCGCTGGGCTTGATCCCGCTCATGACGGCGAAGGGCTGATTCGCTTCTAGGGCGTCGAGGATGCGCTCTAACTCTGTGTGGCCGAAGATTATGTGCCTCCTCATGTACTTGTTGGGGGCGGGTATCCGTGTTAGGATGTCTTCGATTGGTCTGATCCCGAACTCTTGGAAGAGGTTGTCGTAGCTCTCGATCTCCACGATCCCCCACGGATCCACCGCTCTTCCATGTCTGGCTCCTTCCATTATGTGCATCCTCGCTTAGAGTGAGATGGACGCATGTACGTCTACAAGCCTTGTCGTTTTTCAGCTCGTCAGGACATTTGGCGACAGTCTAGGCGAGGACTATATTAAATCTTACCGGACTAGGTCTAATCGGGGCAAAGACATCCTAGCTTTTGACTATCCGCCTACGAAGGGGGAAAGGATGTCTACGTGGTCCCCTTCCTTTAGCGCTCGGCTTCTGAGGGCTTCGGCGTTCATGCCATTGACTAGGACGGTGAGGTTGGAGTTTAGAATCTCTGGAGCTTTGCCTTGCTTGACCTTGGCATCCTTCTCCAACATCTTGGCAAGATCCTCCAGAGTCGAGCCGGAAGGCAGGTCCACCTCTTGCTTCCTGCCTATGAGTTCCATTATTGGCCCGAAGGCCCTGACCGTGACCTTCAACCCCGAAACGCCCTATTGTTTCATCGCGGAACTTTGATATTTCCCTTTTGAACTTGACAGCCCTACCAGTTCTTGGACCGGATTACCGTGTGTCCGGCCTTGTTTCGTCCTAGAATGATGTAGTAATCTGTGTAGTCGGAGATGTCCTCATGAGCGACTATGAAGATCTGGGTGAAGACACTTCGTGCCGCTTCCAAGACCTCGAAGATGCCCTGCCTGCGGACTTCGTCGCTACTCGCTATGCACTCGTCCAGGAGGAGGCAGTACCTATCGGCCATGACCCTTGAGTCCAAGATGCTCTGGGTGAAGGCAAGCCTCAGGGCGATGAGGAACTGGTCCTGGGTCCCGCCGCTGAAGAGTTCCCTCTCCTTGTACTCTCCCGCCTCGCTGGATAGGACGGTGAACCTCAGGTCTTCGGTGATCTGGAAGTCGCTGTACCTTCCCTCGGTCATGAGGGGGAGAATCTGGTTGATGAGGAACCGCGCGTAGGGTAAAACTATAGTGCGAAGTTCTCTACTTGTCTCCTCGAAGTGGGCTATGACCTCCTTAAGAGTATTCATTCGAGTCTCTAGGCCGCGAATCTCGTCTCCTAGGGCTTCGAAACGGTCGTGCTGGACCTTAAGTTGCCTCAGGTCACGGCCAATCTGCTCCGAGAGGGTTCTCTTCTTGTCCAGCTGCTCCTTCAACTCTAGATACTGCCTATTCAGGCTCATCGTCTCCTCTTTGGAAGCGGCGTAGCCATCTGGAGTGTACTCGACGGTCTCCGCTCTAGGGGGCTTCTGCGCCAACTTTCCTTCGAGTTCGCGCTCCTTGACTCCAATCGCCTCTTCGAGCCTCCTTATCTCACCCTCGATGTCAGAATTTTGATAGTATTCCACGCGTTCCTTGAAGCTGGCGAGGAGGGCCTCTAGGGCTTGGACCGAGTCGTGCCCCGTCTCGGACCTCATTCTGTCCATGATCTCCTTAAGCTCCCTCTCAGCCTCCTCGGCCGATGGGTAGCCTGTCTGCTTCACCGTTGCGGCCAAGGCTTCTTGGAGACTGAGGACCTTGGACTCCTGTTCACCTCGGCGCCTGAGGAGGGAGAATACTTCTGTGCTCTTGGCGAGGATCCTGTCCAACCTCACGTAGCCATACAGGAAGTAGCCGACGAGACCTAGGGCTGCAAGTCCGATAACGCCTAAGAAGAGGTTCGATAGAAGGCCCACCACTATCAGGCCGGAGGAGGCGCTAAGAGACAGGAGCGCGTAGACGAGCTGCCTATGCTTCACCTTAGGTATGTCCTCGGACTCCAAAGCTTTAAGATCGGTCACGCCCGCCCTCACGGCGGCCTGCTTCAGTCCCTCTGTAACTCTTGCCAGCTCCATGCGAGCCTCCTCAAGCCTCGTCTCTTGGCTTCGGAGTGTCTCTGAAGCTTCTTGGAGGCATGTGATCTCAGCGCCATGCTTGTCCAGGGCGGACTTGTAGTCTTCCCTCCGCTTCAAGAGCCGGTCATACTCGGAACGGTCTTTCTGGACGTTCTCGAGCTGCGCCTTCAAAGACCCGAGGAGGTTCTGGGTTACTTCAAGGTCTCGACGCCACTCTAGGGCTGCGAGGACGCCTTCTGCCTCCTCGACCTCTTCCTTTAATTTCTCCACCTCATCTGAGAGTTGGGGTATCTCGGAGGCCAATCTCTGACTTTCCTCGAGCTTTTCCCCATATTGTTTGCGGCTCAGTTGTAGGGCGTTAAGTTCTCTCCGCTTTGCATCTAGCTCATTCCCCAAGCCTGAGAAGTCTTCGCGGACTCTTTTGGCTGAAGTATCAAAGACCTCTACGCCCATGACCCTGTTGAGGAACTGGGCTCTCCCGCTCCTGTACAGGTCTCGGAGCGCATCGAGGTCCTTCTGCCTCACATAGACGAGCTTCTCGAAGGCGTCTCTGTCCATCCCCGTCAGCTCTTCCACACGTCCTTGGATCTCGCGTATACTCGTGAGGGCATGAACTTCATCTTCCTCATCGTCGAACCAAGGCGTAAGTTGTGCACGATGGGTCGTCTCAGTGAACGTACGTTCTAGAGTGAATCTCTCATTGCCGCAGGAGAACTCTAGCCTGAGCCGCGCTTCCTTCCACCCCCAAGTGATCACGTCAGTCCGGGACTCGGCTGCTCCTCCGCGAAGACCGTAAAGGGCATAATCTATGGCCTCAAGGATGGTGGACTTCCCGGTCTCATTGGGGCCGAGGATGGCGATTCGGCCCTTCTCTGGGAAGTGCAGGTCGAGGGGTTCACCGGCTATCTTGAACCCTTCGACAGCAAGGCGATGAATTATCAAATCTTTTCCTCTAGGTACTTGTTTCCCAATTCGAGGATTTCTTCAAGGCGCCTCCTCTCCTCCTCGCTTTCCGCTCGGGCTATGAGAGTTCGGAGACGCTTCGAGTAGGCTTCCGTCGGGTTTGCAATGCGTTCAGTGAAGATTCTACCGTATCCCTCAACCTCCAAGTCGCTTCTATCGATGATGAGGTGGAAGAACGAGTCCCTAGAGGCCTCTAGAATCTGGCCCACCTTAAGTTGATTATACTGCTCCAGCGTTACGCGCCCATGGAGGAACAGCTTCACCATCCTCTCCTCATCAGCCGCATCCACAAGCCGCTTGACCACGAAATCCATAACGCTCCCCTCACTCATTGCATCGGGGGAGAGAGTGATCGTCATAGCTCCCATGGGGCGTGTCTCAAGCTTCACGAACTCGACGGAGGCCTCAGAAGGCTCCAGCTCTATCCAAGCGAAGACCTTGTCTTCATTCATCTCTGCCCAGCTCATCCTCTCCATGGAACCCGGGTTCACGATGGTACAGCCCCGATACCGCCTGACGAAGCTGTTGTGGAAGTGGCCGAGGGCTAGGAGATTCGTCCCCTTCGGAATGTCCTCCGGCTTGAAAGGGTTCTGCGACGCCATTATTTCCTCCGTGGGAGTGACGCCTAAACCTTTCAGTGAGGCGTGGAGCATGAGGATGTTGTAGTCTCCCACCAGCTCAGGCTTCCCTTGGGCGAGGGGATTCCCTGCCTCGAACTGGGCTTGATAGGACTTCCCCACTACACATACATCCTTCCCATCGACCTTGAGGATTCTTTCTTGGAACCTGTCTGATGCCGAGAAGACTGTGGCGAGACCCGCGGTCTCTAGGATATCGATTGCGAGGTGACGAACCCTCGGCCCGGGTTCCGTCTTGGGGATGTCGTGGTTGCCGCCGATTATGAAGAGGGGGATAGACGCGTCCTTGAGCTGGCGGGCCATCTGAGTCAGGAAGACGCGTTCATTGTTCGGGGGAGAGATTCTGTCAAAGACGTCCCCTGTCAAGAGGAACAGGTCGGGGCGGTTCTTGAGGGCGTGGTCCACGGCTGAGGCGAAGCTTCGCTCCAAATCTTCGCCGCGTCGAAACCTTCGTTCGGCGCTGGGTATGTTGAAGTTCTTGCCGAGGTGGATGTCGCTGCAGTGCAGAAGTTGAATCGACATGGACATGATACTCTTCCTCGGCGTAGTAATAAAGAGTCGGTTCCCCCATCCAGGTCAGATGCCTCTGTCAAATATCCCTCAGGAGGGGGATCTCATGGCTTGGCCGCTGCTAGAAACCGATAAATCCCAAGCGGCTCTCTGTTAGTCGGACAGAGTCACTATCTCCTCGACGGTGAGACCGCGATGAAGCTCCAGTCCAAACTCATGGATAGAGTCCCCACGAGTGCCACGCTGGGAATGGCCGAGATAGCACGACGAGTGGAAGCACAAGGAAAGAAGCTCGTCCACTTCGAACTCGGCGAACCAGACTTCACCACGGCGGAGAATATCATTCAAGCGGCTTATCAGAGCATGCGGCAGGGCCTGACCCACTACGAGTCGAGCCGCGGCGTCCCAAAACTACTGGAAGCCATCGCCAAACATGAGGAAAACTATGGGATACGGGCCGACCCTAAGAAGAACATAATCGTCGTGCCCGGCTCAAAGTTCGCCATCTACGCACTCCTCAGAGCCACGATCGACCCAAGAGACGAAGTCATAATAATATCTCCTGCTTGGCCGAGCTACTCTGATATGGTCGGCGTCGTGGGGGGAAGACCGGTACCAGTGGCCCTAGAAGAATCCTTGAGGCTCGATGAGGAGCGTTTGAAGAGGGCTGTGTCCAAGAGGACGCGTCTCCTGATGGTCAACTCCCCAAACAACCCGACCGGGGCCGTCCTTGATACCAGAGACCTCGGGCTTCTTCGCGATTTAGCGGTGGACGAGGACATCCTCGTTATGTCGGACGAGATCTACAAGAGCATGGTCTACGACGGAGTGATGAACGTGAGCATAGCGACCCTGCCGGACATGGCAGAGAGGACGGTCGTCGTCGACGGGTTCTCGAAGACCTATGCAATGACGGGTTGGCGCCTCGGCTACGCCGTAGGCAATGAGAAGATCATAGACAACATGGTTAAGATCCAGATGAACACCACGACCTGCGCGGTCTCCTTCGTCCAGTACGCAGCTGTGGAGGCCTTGAACGGACCTCAAGATTCGGTACAAAGGATGCTTGAGGAGTACGGGAGGCGGAGGAAGACGGCGCTTAGGCTGATCCAAGGGATTCCGAGAATAAAATGTGCCGAACCCAAGGGAGCATTCTACCTCTTTCCCGATGTCTCTAGCTTCGGCAAGCTGGACACAGAGATCACAAAGGACCTCCTCGAATGGGGGGTAAGTCTGACCCCGGGGACGCCCTTCGGCCCAGGAGGGAACGGCCACATCAGGGTCTCCTACGCCACAGGTATGGATGACATCATCGAGGGCATGAGGAGGATGCGGGAATACTTCGAATCTCTACAATGATTTCCTTCCTGCTAGGGGCCTCCTAGAAGTAGGAAACATCCAAACAACAATGGCCCTATAGCCGCGATGTTGTCTCCTGACCTAGGACGAAGAAGCCAAGACGACGCTGCTGGCCCTATTGAGCATCTAAGTATTCTAGGTGGGGACATCCTCCTCTACGATGAGCCCCTTCTTCTTAAGTCGATTCAGGACAGCGACGAGCTCCCAGAGGTGGCAGTCGAACCTCCGCCAGAGCTGGGAGAGAGCGACCCTCTTCTCTCGAATGAGGACATCATGGACCTTCTTCTCTAGATCATCTAGTGGACAACGACGTTCCAGAGAAGCATGGGGACCGACGATGACGCCCTCCGGATCCTCGAATATCTCCGCGGCCAAATCCTGTCACAGAAGCTATGGTTGCGTCCCCTTCTTATTCCTTCCTTGGCTCCCCAAGAAGATGCCTCGAGGCCTACTAAGCGTCCCCTTTGGGCGTCGACGCCTGCCCGCGCTTTTTCACCCGCTTCCCTAGTCCTAGGTTCAAGAGAGCAAGGTTCCCGGCTATCATGGCTCCGACTAGACTGAAGGCCCCGAAGAAACCAGCGAAACCCACGGCTAAGCCTGCCACGATTGGGCCGAGGGTCTGCCCAACATCCTTAATCGTCTCCAAGGCTCCCAAGGATGTCCCGTAGACCTGTTGAGGAACAAGGTCAGAGACCAAGGGCGGGATCGCTGACAGAGCCATAGTCATCCCAGAGCCGTACAGGAACATAACTAGGAGAAGGGCCGAAAACCCGATTGAGAAGGAGAGGAGCACTAGACTGAGGGCGACCACGCCGAGTCCAACCATGATGAAGCCTCTTCGGCCTCGACGGTCGGAGAGGCGACCGTAGGCGGGGCCTGTGAAGAGGGTCACGGCGGTCTGTGTCGAGAGGAGGGCGCCTATCTCGAGGCCTGAAAGGCCCAGGCTTTGAGCGTAGAGGGGTAGGAAGGTTTCGACTGGTCCCATGCTCAGATAAAGGGCAGCCTGAGCCGAGCTTACAGACAAGAACCCCTCATGTCTTGGGACCTCTCGGAGGTTCTCCAGAACTCGTCTCTTTTGGGTAGTTGAGGATTTTCGGGTCGGGAACCAGAATAGGGATAGAGCGAGGATTAGAGCTATAGAGCCGCTGAGGCCGCAGACTAGGTATATCCTATGGAAGGCTGAGAGCGAGAAGCCTAAGAGGGAAATGATCAAACCACCCACTATTGGGGCTAGAAGCCTTCCGACGTACTGGGAAGATGAGGATATGGACATCATCTCCCCTCGGCGAGAGGAGAACATGTCGGCTATGGTAGCCGAGAGGACAGGTGCGAGGGTCGCTGTCGCGAGGCCGTGATAGACCCGAACAAGGATTAGTTGCCACACATTCGTGATGAAGAGGTATAGGAAGGGTGCAGAGGCGAAGACTAGGGTTGCCGCGAGGATTAGGGCTCTTCTCCCGTAGAGGTCGGAGAGGGCTCCAGCGGTGAGGTTGGTGAAGATGCCGATGACGGTAGATGCTGCGGCGATCAGACCTATCTCCTCGGGGCTGGCGTTGAGGAATTTGGCGAAGAGGGAAAGGGTTGGGGACTTGGACATGGTGGAGCTGAAGATGGCGAAGGCGCCCAGTGCACAGAGGATGACGAACTCCTTGGTGAACCCCTCTCGAATCTTGGCAATCATCTTTCTTCAGCCTTCGAACCTGTGCCGTTCATACCTGTTTTCGCGCCCTGTACAGGGCTAGAGTACCGAACATCGTCATATATCTGGCGGCCTCCTCAAGGTGGCGCATAACCAGGGATATTAAGTACATTCTGAGACTTCCCAAGGTCCGCGACGCGCAATTCCCCCCCCAGGTCTGAGGACGCGAGCACCTCTTTGGCAATGCGAACCTTGTTTTCTCGGGTCAGGTGATGAAAGACAATGTTAGATACAACCCGGTCGAAAGAATCATTAGGGTATGGCAGCACGAAGGCCATTCCAATATCTAGAGCTATATCCAGACCTGCCTTCGCGACTTTCGATCTGGCAATCTTGAGAATTCCTGGGTCGCCGTCGAGGCCGACAACTTCGGCTTCTGGACGGGCCCTCTTGATGAGGATGGTGAGAGTTGCGTGCCGCAGCCGAGGTCGAGCACTCTGTGACCTTTCTCGATCTTTGCCAGTTCAACTAGGCGATGCTTGAGGGTAGACTCGCGGGTGGTCCATCGCATCATGAGGTCATGGAGAGGAGTCAGGAGACCATAACTGAATGTCGGAATGTACCTATCGGGATTCCTGTCCATGGTTTCGCTGCCCTGTCAGAGCATGGCTGCTCGGGTTCGTCCGACCAGAAAGACTCCAAAGTATGTCAGGCCTCCCAGCAGAAGGACCCCGCTGAAGCCGAAAGACATGGCAATAATCATGGCCAGGATCGATCCTAGCACGGAGAATACCCCGTTTATGCACCACATCCAAGCCACATCATTGTCGGGTTCCTTTCCGAAAAACCTCAGACCCGTTGGGAAAGGAATGCCCATTGCGAACCCGAGGGGAAATATTAAGACGAATGAAAATAGGAAGCGGAGGCCTGTGTCATAGCTCAGGAACACGTTGAGCAGATAGGGCAGTGTGAACATGTAGAGAATTGCTATTGATCCTATGACCAGAGACGCTTTGAAAGCATTATACAGCTTATTATTGTTCCATCTTCTGCTGTAGAAACTTCCAAGACCGCAGGCGAGCAGCAACGAAAACAGCGACGCCGCAATTGCAGGTGTGGGATGTCCGAGGAACAGGATGAATCTTTGGATCAGCGAAATTTCGATTAGCATGAACCCCAGGCCAAGAGACGCAAAAAAGTATAGCTTGAACAAAAAGAGTTTGTTCAAGTGAGAAGGCAATTCTTTATTCCTTGCTACAGACTGTCGGCGCCTTCGTCCACCCACGTAAAGGAAGGACACAACCGCACTTAGAGCCATGGCTCCTATCATGAACTGTAATAATGTCGGAGGGACGCCTCTCTCAAACTTGTAGAAGAAGGGGCTGTCGTCAGTAGGCGGCCTCATGTCGAAGGGCGCTAGAGAGATCAAGTAATCCAGAGATACTTTGCCGTCTGCCAAGGCCTTCAAGAGAGGATCAAGGGTGACACCATCAATATACGGTAAGTACGCCGGCACAAACCCGAGTCCCCTCGATTTTACGTACATGAATCTCGCTTGTTCGTCGGTGAATGATGTCTTCCCTAGAATGAACACGGGGAGTCCTGAATGCCCCGCCCCCTCGACCACCGCCATGTGGCGCATGATTTCTTGAGGGCTGAGACCTTTGTCTTCTAGGACTTTGAACACTATTGAAACTAACCTGTAAACTTCGAAGCGCCCATGAGCCACTATGGTCAAGAGCCCATCTTCATTAAGATGATCTAGGAAGTCCATGAAAGAGTCCGTGGTGAACAGATAGTTTTCGGCTAGCGCGTAGCCAACTGTGCCTTGGGAAGTCTTCGTAATCGGGATATTGAGCATAATAATATCGTATTTTTGGGTGCTCCGCCTTATGAAACTCCTTCCTTCATCGACGTAGACGTGAACATTGCTGTACCTCGTGTAAATTCCGCCGTTATATTCGGAGTAGTCTCGAACTATGTTCACGATGTCTTGGTTGACTTCTACAGCTGTCGTATGGTTCATACCGCCCATCAGCGAAGTGAGAATGTCAAGGCCGCCGCCAGGTCCGATGACGAGCGAGTTCGTCTTCCTTGCAAAGTAATACGGATAGAACTGCGTCGTGTACTTCAAAGACGGGACCTCACTGTTGGAACTACTGAAATTGCCATCGAAATGATACATCCTCGTTCCCGCGCTCCCGTCTACGAAGATCCATTTTTCATGGGGGTCCGACTCTAGTTCGACGAGGTCTGTTCGCCCGAAAGCGCTCCACCTAGTATCTACTATCTTGGCGCCGAGTAGTTGATTGCCAAGAATCATTGCAAGTTCCTTTTCCTGCTCGTCCTCTTGGCTGATGTCTAATGGATTGACACTTATGGGATATTTTGCAAGAAATCCTAGGAGAATAATGCTTGCTGATGCGACTACGATGATAGTTTTCCTTTTTGAGGTCAGTGCGAAGAACAGTGAAGCAATCGCTATGAAGATGCTAGCCAGAAGAATCACTTTGGAAGCCCCTAAGTTGAGCATGAATGACGCAGCCAGAGCCCCTACAGCGGCCCCTGAGAGGTCGGCAAAATAGAGCGCATTACTGAGGCTCACGAAGACCTTGTAGATTGTTGCCATAAGAACGCCTGCAATTAGGAAGGGAAAAAACACGATTAACGAGTCACTAATAATATTCGAGCCTGGAGCAGATGCTAATATGAAGGCGAAAAATAAAGGAGTGAGCGAAGAAATTGAACATGTTAAAGCTAATGTGCCGAAGGCCTTATCAGCAGATATTTTCTTATGAAAAATTTGGGTCAGAGCTCCTCCTAGGCCGAGACCAAATAGGGCCAGAGAAACGGCTAGGAAAGTATAGTGATAAGAAAACATCACCGATAGTATCCTGGTCAATGAAATTTCAAAGGTGATTATACCGAATGAGATTGTAGAGATGCCGAGTAGAAGAATGATGAGCTTGAGTCTGTTCTCCCTTGTTTCTTCCATGGACGATTCCCAAAGGTCGGTGCACGCTAAGTTCAGCTTTGTCTTCAGTGGCAGGAGTTGTTCCTTTGTTGGCGATGCATCATGTTCCTATCCATATGATTTTTCCAGTTCTCTCCATGCATCTGTTTGTCATGGGCGCTCCAATCGTCCCCATGCATTCGATCGTGTCCATGTGCTTCGTCACTGCAATCACTTTCGCCAGAGGTGCCCATCATATTACTGCTCTGAGATGCAGCAACTACGACTGGTATGATTATGCCAGTAGCGATGAGGACCATGGCCAAGGCAGCAACGCCTTCTAGTCTCCTCAATTCCCTATCCTCAGTTTCGATTCGTCTGAAATCGATATATCGATATTAGATATATTTAACCCTTCCGCCAGCACTCAAATCAAAGAAGACCGTGAAAGCTAAGGTGTCGTGGGAAAAAGCAGAAAAACGTCAGCACGTGCTTAGAACTTTGCTCCTCGTCCTCTCAACTATACATCGATCTGCAAGGTTATTTGCTTGGCCCTCTCAATGCTCACACCCTTTAGGGAACCTATCATGCTCAGGACGACGTTTCTGACGAAGTTCTTAGGAAACTCGCTGAGGTAGACTTGGGTCTCATCCACTGACAACCTTACATCCGAGATCTGGAGAGTCTTGCAGTCCTTCAGGACGGCCTCGCCCTTCAGAATCGCTTTAGCTAGGTCCTCGCAGGACGAGTATCCGCACTTCTTGCAGTCTATTCCGGGTAGCCTTTTCACCTGATCCTCTAGAACCATTCGATTAAGTCTCTCAGACAACTTCTCTACAGAGAGGACCGGCACTCCTCGAATGTATTCTCCGGCCATGTCGTCCGCTACAGGACCTGAGATGGCGAAGACGCCGCGAATCCTTGATAGCTGTTCCTCCGCCTCCATGATCGAAGGAGTAACCAGTATCTTGGGATAGTCTGCGTCCTTGAAGCCTTCCACTAGGATAAGGTCGACATCCCTAGGAACCTCTCCGATGGCCATCTCTGGTATCGTTTGAGCATGGGGCTTCAGGACTAAGAGCCCGTCTGGCCCCACGGCGACGGTCCCTTCGGCCCCAGCTTTCATGTGTCTCCAGGTGTCCTTCTCCTCTATGTCGAAGGATTTGGATACATGTTTGACTGTCCAGACTCGAAGTTCCTTGGAGTATCGACGGGTAAGGGACTCAACGAGGGCTGTCTTTCCCCTCCCTCTTCCAGCTCCTACAACGGCGACGACGACGGTCATCGTGGGTCACGTTTGACTACCCTTATCTTGTGGAGCCGTGTAAAATGTTATTGGTCTAGGCAGTGTCGCGGGCCCTGTCTCCTTGTCTCTACGTCTATGTGATGGGGCAGGACGATCCTAGGAAATGCTCCGCCAACCGCCTCATCAGGTTGCGTCTAGCTACGCCCGTATATCGCAGGAGCCAGATACCCAAAGGAGCGTTGGTTCTCGACCCCTACTCGGAGAGGTTGCTGACATCATCTGGCAGAGAAACAGCCCTCAGATATGGTATTGTGGCCGTGGACTGCTCGTGGAGAAACTCGAAGACCGTCTTCTTAACACTATCAAAGGTTAACGGTAGAAAGCTTCCCACCCTATTGGCTGCCAACCCCGTCAACTATGCTCGTAGGGGGATGCTGAGTTCCCTTGAGGCGCTCTCCGCGGCCCTCTACATTCTCGGCTTCAAGGAAGAGGCCCAAAGGCTGTTGAGGATCTTCAAGTGGGCTCCCCACTTCTTGGGGCTCAATAGGGAGCCCTTGGACGCGTATGCCGAGGCTGCGGATGAGGAGCGCATGGTCAAATTGATGGGCGAGTTCTTCCCTGAGTCACATGCGGCCACTCAAGACGGTTAAGGGCCCTTCTGTTGGGTAACTGAGTCCCCCTTTACTTCCGGAGTCTTCTCCGCAATGAGCAAGGTGATTCTGGAATGCAAGGCAGAGTACTTCCTCAGCACTAGCTTATCTAGGAACAGGGACGGAGTAACCTGACCCAGTCGGGGGATGATCATCAATGTACGACCTCATCATTAGGGGTGGGAAGGTCATCGATCCGTCTCAAGGTCTAGAGGAGAAGCGGGACATAGCCATCTCAGGTGATAGAATCGTCGAGTTGGGTGAAGACTTAGCTTCAGCTGCGAGGAAGGTGGTAGAGGCCTCTGGGATGATGGTGACGCCCGGGCTCATAGATCTTCACACCCACGTTTACTGGGGGTAACTAGGACAGGCATCGAGCCTGACTCCTCTTGCCTGGCCCACGGGGTCACGTGTCCGCTAATTTGAGAAAGGCTGTTGCGATTGTCGTTGCCCATGTCACTGCGGTCAGGAAGAGAATCCCTGAAAGGAAGGAGCCGGTCACGTCCTTTAAGTACCCCATCATGAAGGGGCCGAGAAACCCTCCTATCTCGCCTATGGAGAAGAACAGGCCTCCGACCGTTCCCATGCGTTCAGCCCCGATCTCTGGCATATCCATAAGAGTCACTGTCAGAACTGGCATAAGGGCCCTCGTGAAGAAACCTGCCAACATTATTCCTGCCCAGAGGAAGAGGCCCTCACCTATTCCTACGACCAGGATGGTGATACCAGAGACCAGGAGGACGGCAGCAATGATCAACGCCCTATGCTTTGGTCGATACATGAATCTAGGGACCATCAGGCTTCCTAGGACGCCTGACAGGGTCATGAGCGATGTCGCATAACCTGCGTCGACAGATGACAAACCTTTCAGCTCTAGGATTCTGGGCAACCAGTTCTGAAGGCCGTGGCTAGTCAGGAAGAAGACGACTCCTATGATCACTATGACCCAGACGACGCGATGCTTCAGCAGCTCGATGAGTGTGCTCTGTCTTCTAGCCCCCTCCGATTGATCGACGACTCCTCCTCCAGCGTTCTGTGTCGGGGTTCGTCCACCGAAGAGAAGCCAGATGAGTGCGATGGAGAGACCGAGAATGCCGTAGGAGTAGAAGACGTTTCTCCAGTCGCCAACAAGAGGCAACACCACACTATTCGTCAAGCCAAGGGCAGCCATGCTTCCTGCAACAGAGCCGGATGCATTGATGCCTGAGGCTGTTCCCCTGTCTCGTCCTGTGAACCAGATGGAGATTAGCTTGGGGGTGCCGATGGAGACCATGGGTCCACCCAATCCGAAGATGGCGACGGAGGTGAAGAGCCATTCGAAACTTGTGGCGAAGCCTCTTAGAATTGAGGAAGTAGACATGATGAGGGCTCCGAGTAGGAGAGACCTATGCGTCCCTAGGCGATCAATAATTAGGCCCAAGGGTTGGGCGGAGAATATGTAGATGAGCTGCCAAGCCCCAGTTACGCTCCCCATCTGGGTATAGGTGAGGTTTAGATCGCTCATAATCGGGGCTACCAAAGGTGCGATGGCTGTGTACGTCAGGCCGAAGGAGAAGTAGATGAGCCAGCCTAATGAGAGCATGACCCATCTGTAGCTAGTCTCTGACCCCACAGCCTCCTACCCTTCTTGGCTGAGGTAATTGAGGGCTTCTGATGTAAATGCTTCACTCACATCAAACGAGAAAAGTAGGTGGCGTAAGATGGCCCACGTTTTGTCCAAGAGACAAGTTTAGTTCATTCGATTTCTTTGAGGTGTCACACTCCTGAAACGTCTACCTTATCTGAAGGGAGTAGGCCCTACTTGGAGGAACAAGGTTCCAGAATAATGTCAAACTGGGTGATGTGGTCATGGATCAATGGGTGAGGAGGTTAAGACGGCGGGTCGAAGCCTTCCGCAGAAACATAGTTCAGCTGGGAGCGGACGAGATAGCGCGGCGTTACTTCGTCATGAACGCTTTTGACGGCTCCCTCACAATCCTAGGAATCGTTGTGGGTTTCGTCGCTTCTGGCGAAGGAAGCGCTCGCCTCGTCCTGAGTGCTGGAGCTGGAGCGAGCTTAGCTATGGGCCTATCAGGAGCATTTGGGGCGTACATGGCAGAGATGGCTGAGAGACATCAGCAGCTTCGAGTGTTGGAGAACCATCTGTTTCGAAGTCTCGAAGGTTCAAAGATGGACAGAGCGGCTCGCCAAGCCGCCCTCTGGGTCGCCTTAGTGGACGGTATTTCACCCGCCATAGCGGCAGCGATTCCCCTCATTCCGTTTCTACTCGTCTTAAATGGCCTAATTGTTATGCAGGTGGGCATAGCCGCTTCCATCATCCTAAATCTAGTTACGCTCTTCATCCTAGGGATCTTCCTCGGAAGGATTTCAGGCAAGAACATATGGCTCCGCGGCCTATTCATGGTGGGTGCTGGCGTGGTTATTGTGCTAATCCTTCTCGCAGCGTCCTCCCTCTAGCCCTCAGGAAGACTAAAAACCAACTCTTCAACCATTATTGGGGGATAAGAGAATGTCCGTTGACATAAGGAGGCTCCTCATCGAAGCCGTCAAGCCCCGAGAGACATCCACTCTGGAACTCATCCAAGCCCTCTGCTCCGTGGATGGGGTGGAGGAATGCGACTTAGTTGTCACAGATGTGGACGTTCGCACAGAGACGGTGAAGCTCAACATCAAGGGTCCCCACATCAACTACGCTGAACTCAAGAAGGCGATGGACGACAACAGCATTGCCATAAAAGGCGTGGACGAAGTCACCGTCGTCAAGACGCGCAAGGCAACGAAATAGCTCATAAATACCTATTCAGCCCATTCCGACGACCTATAGGTGGGTCACTGATCACTTGCTGACCGTTGTCGACCGCATGTCGTTGGATGGCGCCGCATTGGGAGCTGTGGAGCGAATGTTTTCTGGGGGCAAGGACTCGTGCGTGGAGGAATAATGAAGGAAGAAAGTACGCTTGAGCGGACAGTCTCGACTCGTGATGGACCTCTTTCCCATGGTGGCGTTATGGGTTCTCGGAACAGGCAGAATCTTGGAGTATCTTGGCTAAAGGATGTTTGAGGTGGACATTCATGGACTTCCCCCAGCGGATCTATACCTTGGATGAGTTGAAGGAGGCAAGGGCAGCTATCGCCGCTGGCTACAGGCATAAACTTGCAATCATTGGGGACGCGTCCTTCAAAGATATGGTGGCAAAGATTCTCGACCTCATCGACTTGGCCGGGTATGGGGAGCTTCTGAGAACCTATATTCGCGAGATTCGCCAGATAGAGGGAATAAGCCAGCTACGAGAGACGGAGGCTTCCATCTGGTTGAACGAACTAGTCGCGGAAGATCCCATCGAAGGAGCAAGGTTCGTGGTTCAGAAGCTACTTCAAATGCAGGCCTATATAGACGGGCGGTCATGGTACATCCTCGGAGAACTTCCCGCGGTCAGAGGTAGCATCAAATTCCTGAGGAAGCTGAAGAGACGACTTAAGGATCCCGCACTGAAGGCTAGGTGTGACCGAGTGATAAGAGAATGGACGGCTGACATGGTGACATGACGGGAACATCCTCCTTCATTTATAGCGACGAGTACCTCAAATACCAGTTTGGGCAAGGCCACCCCTTCAAGCCCATACGCTGCAAGCTCGCACTAGACCTCCTCAAGGACTTAGGAGTCTTCGGGGATAAGGCGAAGACGATCGTTCCGAGCCCCTGCAGCTACGACGACCTCCTCCTAGTCCACACCCGGGAATACATAGAGTATGTTCGGAAAAAATCCGAGGCCGGTTACGGGCTCTTGGACCTTGGAGATACTCCAGCCACCAAAGGTCTCTTCGAAGGAGCCTGCGCCGTGGTTGGAGGTTCGATCCTCGGAGCCAAACGTGTCATGGAAGGTGATGACACCCACGCCTTCAACGTAGGTGGCGGCCTCCACCATGCAAAGCCCGACTCGGCCTCAGGCTTCTGCGTCTTCAACGACGTCGCCATCGCAGCCCGCTGGATACAGAAGAACCACAATATCCAAAGGATAGCGATCCTCGACATCGACGGCCATCATGGTGATGGAACACAAGAAATCTTCTACGATGAGCCGGTGCTCACCATCGACTTCCACAGGATAGGAATCTTCCCCGGCACAGGGTACGTCGATGAGGTCGGGGAGGGAGCTGGGAGAGGATACTCGGTCAATATCCCCCTCCCAGGAAACACGGGGGATGAGGCGTTCCTCCAAGCGTATGAGGAGGTAGTTCCTCCCCTCCTGAAGTGGTACAGGCCCGAGGTCATCCTCTGCCAATGCGGCATGGACGGTCATCTAGGAGACCCATTGGTCGGCCTTGCGTTGACGACCAAGACGTATGAGGCTGTGGCGAGGTCCTTGCACGACCTGGCCCACGAGCTTTGCGGCGGAAGGCTCCTCCTCTTCGGGGGTGGGGGCTACGACGTGAACGCGACGGCGCGGTGCTGGGCCCTGGCATTTACTGTCGTCTCCGAGACCTACCAAGCAATTCCAGCTGACAAGTACAGTGAACTCCTGGATAGGGAGGCGTTAGGGGAGAACCAAGCCGCAGTAGCCAAGGTTAAGGACGTGGTCGAGGAAATAAGGAGAACTGTCTTCAGGATACATGGTCTAGCATAACTTGGAGTGTTTCTTGGACAAGCCTTGACACTTCCTCGGCAACCTCTGTAGGACTCTTCTCGCCGTTGACTATCCTCCAGCCAAGTCTTTCCCCGAGCTCGAGGTAGAGCGACCTAGTTCGCCTCTGAAACTCGACATCCTTTTCATAGACATCCTTGTCTTTCCCTCTCTTGGCAGCTACCTCAGGAGCCACATCGAGGACCAAGACTAGATCCGCCTTTGGCAGCCCCTCCTCCAGCCCAAGCATCCAGTCCAAGTCCAATCCGTTGGCCATCCCGTAGACGAGGCCGGCTGGTATGTATCGGTCGGCTATGACGTAGTTTCCCTCCTTTAGCCACTTGCTTATGTCTGCCTCTCGTTCCCAGCGGTTCGCTACGTAAAGGAGCTGTCTGACCTTAGGCCTGAAAGCGACCTTCCCCTTCAGAAACCCCCTGATCTCTCGGCCTAGGCGTGTGCTGTAGTCTGGGAAGGAGATGCAGTTCACGGTCTTTCCGGCCCTTCGAAGGTTCTCGGCGAGGAGTTTCGTCTGAGTATCCTTTCCCGCCCTGTCTATCCCCTCCAAGACTATAAGAGGCAAACAGGTCACCCTAGTAGAAGAGGTATCCAATCTTACCTTAACTGCCTTACTAAAGTAAACCTGCCCAGATTCGCCAGTTACGTGTTGAGATACATTCAATAGACAAGTGGGCATGTACTCACATAATGCGAGGTCGAGTCGATGGCGAAGTTCGTCGGAGAGATACGCGACCCCGTCCACGGCTACATCCCCATGACGGCTGTGGAGAAAGATCTGATAGACACTGGAACTGTGCAGAGGTTGAGGCGATTGAAGCAGCTCAGCGGCGCCCACTTCACCTACCCCGGCGCTGAGCACTCCCGGTTCTCCCACAGCCTAGGCGTCATGTACCTCGCCTCAAGAATCGCCACGCGTTTCGAGGAACGCGGCTACATAACAGAGGACGAAGGTCAGAAGGTTCGGGTCGCAGGTCTTCTCCACGATGTGGGGCACGGCCCCTTTTGCCACATGTACGAGGAGGTCTTGGACAAGTACCGGGGCATGACCCATGAGGACGTTGGGGAATGGCTTGTCCGCGAAGGGGAACTGAAGGACATCCTAGCCAGCCACGGATACCCGGTCGGAGAACTCTCAAGACTCTCTGTCGGAAAACTTGAAACTACCGAGAAGGTCTTCCTCAACCAAATAGTGGCTAGTCAGTTCGACGCCGACATAATGGACTACCTCGTTCGAGACTCTTACTTCACCGGAGTCGAGTACGGTAAGATAGACGTCCAACGCCTCATAGACTCCCTAGATGTAGTCGAAGGAGGCCTCGCCATGGACATCGCCGCCCTCTATGCCCTAGAGGCCTTCGTCATCGCTAGGTACGAGATGTTCAAGGCCGTCTACTTCCATCGAACCGTGCGGGCAGCTGAGGTGATGATCACTCGAGCCATGGACTATGCAAACGAGTACCTCGGCCTCACATCCTTCCAATCGCCTGACGAGTTTGTGCGTCTAGACGACCAGAGTGTGGTTCAGAGCCTACTCTCCATAAAGGACACTAAGGAGAAGCGCCTCCAAGTGGCCAGAGAACTCACCGAGATGTACTGTAACCGCCGCCTCTTCAAGGCCGCCCATCAGTCCCTATACCATCGCAAGGACGATCTTCTAGCGAATATAATGAATCGAGAGGAGATTAGACTCCAGCTGGCAAGGGAGATAGGTGAAGGAGCCGGTGTGAATCCAGATCACATCATCATCGACGTCCCCACAGTCGCCTCCGTCCCCTACTATCCTCTCCAAGAACGGCCGTCGGACCTCCCTGTCTTCAGTCTTCTCCCCGACGGGCGGAAGGAGCTTCACGAGCTCTCCGAGTATTCTCCCATCGTCAATGCCCTAATCGGGTACATAGATGTGATCCGCGTCTACACAGCCCCTCAACACGCGGAGAGGGTAGCTGAGGCGGCCTCGAAGGTTCTGGGCAGGCAACCTTACTCCTCCAGGATTACCATGTAATGTGGGCCAACGATCCCCTTCAAGTGGGCTTCAGGTAATCTGCTTGCTCACAACCCCCCAATGGATAGTTCGTGAGAATATGACGATGTTGAATCTAGAGGTGGGAGCTAGACCATGAAGAATTGTTGAATCTCTGTTTCAACACGTTCCTGAGGGAAGGGTTGAGCTTTGAGAACCTCTAGATGGGCAAGTATTTTGTGGAAGTCTGTTATTTCTTGTAAGTTGGCGTGGGGCTTCTTGCGCAACCGCACAGTTAGTGAAGTTTTTTATTGAAGATGAAAGGTGGTCCTTTAGTATTTCGAGGCCATGTATTTGTCGCAGAAGTCGCAGTAGGGGCTGTGGATCTCATTGCCACATCTGGGGCACATGTTCTTCTTAACCCATAGGTTCTCTTCCTTCATTCTCCTTCCCATCTCCATCACCAGTCCGTAAATACTCTCTGCGGCTAATTAAAACCTTCGTAGAAATAATATGCACAAGTATTTACTGTAAAAATGGAGTTAGGGGTGCTTTGCTCCCGGTTCTTGAGACTCAGAAACCTAGATTCATTCGCCATCGTGAGTATCCAACCCTGAGTAGGAATACCATTTTAATCTCGAGCTCCAATCTGGTTCAAGGTAATCCGCATGGCTGACCTGAGGGCATTCCTTAAAGAAGCACAGGAGACCCAAGACACCGTCCATATCGGAGACGCTGTCTCCCCCAAGTTCGAAGTCGCTGCGATCCTCAAGGCCTTTGACAATGGAAAGATAGTCATCTTCGACAGAGTGAAGGGTTCTACTACATCCATAGTAGGAGGCGTCTGCGGCACCAGGGAGCGAATTTATCAGGCGCTGGGTATTCGCCAAGGAGAGTTCTATGAGCGAATGAGCAAGGCAATGGCTGAGCCTAAGAAGCCTGAGCTCGTCGAAGACGGCCCGGTACTAGCCTTCGTCCAGGACCCGTCCTTGAGTCGAATTCCCATCGTCACCCACTATGAGAGGGATGCGGGCCCCTACATAACCGCGGGAGCCGTCTATGCAAGGGTTGAAGACTCCGAGAACCTCTCAGTACATCGCCTTCAACTACTTGACGAAAGACATCTAGCTATCAGGATAGTTCCGAGGCATCTATTCCGCCTCTGCCAGATGGCTAGGGAGAAGGGTTGGAAGAGCCTCGACATCTCCATAAGCCTAGGCCTCCATCCCGCAGTGTTGCTGGCCGCTTCCTCACCAGTGCGCTCCGGTGTCAGCCACTTCGATGTCGCCAACCATCTCCTTGGAGGGGCTCTGAAGCTCATCAAATGTCCACATGTGGATGCCTACGCGCCAAGTGACGCTGAACTCGTCATTGAGGGCAGGATTCTCTTGGACCAGAATGTCCCCGAGGGGCCGTTCACCGACCTGACGGGAACCTACGACATCCAACGCAACCAACCCCTCGTGGAGGTGGTGGGTGTCCTCCATAGGGACAACTATATTTACCAAGCCCTTCTCCCAGCTGGGTCGGAGCATCGACTCCTCATGGGGATGCCCCAAGAAGTCAGGGTATGGGAGTATGTCCGCAACGTCCTGCCAACGGCAAAGGCCGTCAACATGACCCTGGGCGGTTGCGGTTGGCTCCATTGCGTAGTCAGCGTCGAGAAGTTCCGCGATGGCGACGCCAAGAACGTCCTTATGGCTGTCTTCGCTGCAAACCCAAGCATCAAACACGCCGTGGTAGTCGACTCAGATATCGATGTCTACAAGATGGAGGAGGTCGAGTGGGCCATAGCAACCCGCTTCAGGGGCGATCGAGGACTACTCCTAGTACCCGACGTTCGCGTCTCAAGCCTAGACCCGACCGCGGACCAAGAACTTGAACTCGGATGCAAGACTGGGATGGACGCCACCCGCCCCTTCTCGAAGCCCAGGGAGAAGTTTGAGCTGGCAAAGATCCCTCAAACCCCAATGGTGACTAGGCTCCTCAAGGAGTTCCAAACCTAAGATATTCCCAAGCGTTGGAGAATGCTCCTCGCCTTCGAACGGATACTGTAAGCCCCACCGTTAACTAAAAGGAGTGCTCTGTGGCTGAACTTCGAACGCCTCCCAGCAGGCCGAACTCTTCCTTCCTTGATGGCTTCTATGACATCCGCCACCGTTCTACTCTCCACATCCACCAGGGTGTACGCGTCGCCTACCGTCTCAGCTCTATGCGAGTCACTACCTCCAGTCTGGGGGAGGTCGAGCCTTTCCGCCAGTTCACGACTCTGGCGATTATACCTCTCGAGAGGAACCTGGGCGTTGAAGGTCTCAATTGCGTCCGGCCCAGCGATTCTTACAGCCTCCTCAGAGGTTCTCAGCCCAGGGACCGTGGGATGAGCCACCACCGTAACGCCGCCATGACGTCGCGCCCAAGCTGTGACTTCTCGTAGAGAAGGGTTCCCCCTAGGCATTCTCCGAACTCCAAGGACTAGGACGTGGCCGTCTCTGCTCTCCACTTCCGCCCCCGGTATGATGAGGATGCCATCCACTTCCTTGGGAATCTCTCTGAAGGCCCTATTGTTCACGTGGTCGGTTATGGCGATGCCGTCGAGCCCCTTCTCTTTCGCCCTTCGGACGACCTGACCTATCGTACTGCTGGCGTCGGAGCGGTTGGTGTGGATGTGGATGTCAATCTTCAGGGTCAGCAAACTTCAAACCTTCGAGCGTCACTGTGAGAGAGGGTTGTTCACTATCTCCATGGCATGCGTATTAGGGTATTCCCGACTACGGGACGATTAAGGAATCCATGATGTGTGGGGGAACAGGATTTGGGCTAGCTGGCCTCCTCTCCCTTGACTTGACATCGCCTTTTCACCCGACTCCCAAGGCTTGGATCACTGACCACAAGGATGTTGTGGCGATGAAGTCTGAGACTGAGGTCACCAAGGGTATGACGAAGTTGTCTGGGTCCAGTCCCAGCTTGAAGGTCTGGATGGCAGTGGCGAGCGACAGCAGAGAGATGAAGGAGAAGCTTATCAAGTTAGTTATGAGCGCTATTAATATTAAGAGCATCAAGCTAGGGCTGAGGCCGGTCGCCAACCCAAGAAGGAAAGCGGCGACTCCGAAGGCCATATGCATGAAGAAAGCAGCGGTCTCAACCGAGGCTAGGTCTACAAGGGTTCCCTTCAGCGCCTTTCTGAAGGATTGAACATAGCCCAAGGCTAGCTTTGCGGTCTGCGTTGAACCTATGATGGAACCTATGTCTCCAAGACCATCAATCAAGGCTGGGTAGAGAACTAGAATGGACGGCCTTTCCTCGATCTGCTTCCTCAAACTGGCTAGTACTATGCCGCCAAAGGTTCCGAGGAGGCTCGTTAGGAAAACTGCAGGAACGCCCTCGGTCAAGGTTTTTCTGAAGATGCCTTCCCGTCTGTGTTTCGCTATCATGAGGAGAAAGAGTACTAGTAGGACGGAGACTATCAGACCCATCCCGAGCAGGGAACCACGCAACAAGGCCAAGCGCACGATGACCACGTACAAAGTGGTTACTAGGATGTCCTCGATGGTAGACATCAATGGATAGACGAGTATACTTGGATCTAGACCTCTCTTGAATACAGTTATCGCAGCCAAAGATGCTATGGGGACGCCAACGACGACCGAGATCATGCAGGTGAGTACGGAAATTGCCAGAAAGTAGGGAAGATCCTGTGGGGCTGCCTCGCCGACTAGGAGGTTGACTCCAAAACTCAACAGTCCTATGAGGAGGGAATCAACGAAGGTTAGGCTCAAGACGCCCCTTATGACGGAGTAGAACCGCTCTGTATTCCCTCTCAGTCTCGGTTCAATCTCACCTGTGTGAAGCATTGTGCTTAGCTTACCCGCAAGGATGCCGCCAATGGTGCCCCGGACCGTTATCATCGCCGGGAAGAGAGCGAGAATCCAAGGTGCTGACTCAAGGAACGGAGTGAAGACTATTGCGAGTCTGCCAGCAAATAGTCCGCCTAGGTCGAAGGACAAGGCTAGAAGAGACTGCTTCAGTATACTCCGGTTCAGAGACAGGATCCTCAGCAACGCCGTCAGGCTCGCGATTCTCCTCTAGTCTTCTTCCCACGTTGGTTTGGCTAGGGCCAGAAGTCTTCTTCTGCCCTCGACATAGCCACGTGCGACGAGAAGGTCCCCACCCTCAAGGACGAACGGGTCCTGAGGATTGTACGTCCATCTACCGGCCCTCCTGACCGCAATGGCCCTCATCCCGATGTCATCCTCGAGGCCAAGTTCACCTAAACTCCTACCCGCCAGCGGCGACTCCGCAGCGATCTCCGTCGTGACGATCGTCCAATCAGCCCTCTCCAAAGCCATCCAAACCACAGGGTGAGCACGCATCCCCTTCTTGACTATCAAAGCCATCATGTTGGCAGCATCTGCGATTTCTTCAGCGGCGATGCTGAGGCGTATGAGCCCTAGTAACCCTTTGGCTGGTCTAGTCTCCCTCAAGTTGAGGACCGCAAGCTCAAAGTCGGTATGTAGTTTGTCCATTTGCTCCTCCATCTCGATGACGCGGTCGGCGATTTCTTCGCTCCGGCAGAGGAGCGATGAATAAGCTAGGTCTATCATAGTCTCTGAAGTGTCCTTCAACTCCGCCAGCATGTCAGCGAGATTTTCATTGCTCATTCTAGTCATCCTCCACCTCTATAGTGGGGCGGGGTATTGTCTTCAACTCTCCCTTCGCCAGTTTGTCCAGTTCAGAGGCTCCCACATCACTCCCTCGGGCGATGAGTATGTCTCCTTCTTCAAGAACGGTCCCTGCCTCTGGATTGACTACCAGTTCCTTTTCCCGCCGCACTGCTATCACATCCACGCCAATGTTTGACTCAAGCTCCAGCTCCTCCAAAGCCTTCTTGCCAAGCACTGACCCAGGCAGAATCTTTGTTCTAACCAATCTCTCCTTGACCTTCTTGAAGGCCTCAACCAAGTATGGGTCAATACCTATCTCCATGAGCACGATGCGCGCGATGTCTCCGGCGGCGTCAGATATTCTATCCGCTGCTGAGGCCATCTGCATGATTCCAACCATCGCCTCAGCATCTTCAGCATCTCTTATGACAATGGCCGTGTTCATCAGCAGGAGGACCTTCAAATTGTCCACTCGTTCCTCGAGTTCCATGACCTCTTCAGCAAGGTCGTGGTCATGGAAGAGTACCGCCGAGTAGGCGAGGTCCACGATCAGTTCTATTACGGTCTGCATCTCGGTTAGTAATTCCCTGACGGAGATTGGCCTGTACCGTATTTCTTCTGACACGGGTACCTCTTACCTCAAGGTGGATGCGAGGCCCAATCCATTTAAGCATTATACTTCGGTCCTAACTGTGTGGTCGGCTGCCATGGGGTTTAGGGCTAAGGTCATCCAACCGTGGGAAGGCGAGATCATAGGGGAACTCCTGATAACCAACTCCAGAATCTCCTTCCTAGGAGACGTGGACACGAATACAGGTGTGGTGGTAGGACCAGACCTCGACATCAAAGGCCAGAACATACGTGGCAAGATCCTGATATTCTCCGAGAGCAGGGGCAGCACAGTGGGATCGAATGTCCTCTACAGCCTCTCCAAGAAAGGTCTGGCCCCCAAACTCATAGGGACGCGCCGCGCCGAACCCATTACAATCTCAGGCGCCATCTTCGGTGGCATCCCTATGGTCTCCTCGTTGAGTGAGGAAGTCTTCAGAGAGTTGAAGAATGGCGACATCATTCGAGCCCGCATCGAGGAAGGATACGCCTGCTTGGAGATGGTGCCGGAGGCCGAAACTATTTGAAGGAGTATCCTCAATCGAATCCCCAAGTTACGTGACGGATGCCTTGTTTCTCACCAAGCTTGAAGAACGGATGTTGAAAGGTGAAGAGGGGGAGGTTCTCGCACGAGCCATGAGGCTCCTCGTCACCCTAGGAGAGATCGAAGGAGCCCAACGCCTCATTCCTATCCGTAGATCGCAGGTGGCAGGCGTCTCCTACAAGACAGCAGGCGAAGCGACACTCGAGCTCCTGGAAGGCCTAGCTTCCGAGGGGGTCTCAGCTAGGACGATTGCGACTCAGAACCCTGCGGGCATGGACCTGGAGCGATGGGCTAAAATGGGAATCTCAGAAGCCTTCGCTGAAAAGCAGAGGAGAATATGCAGCGCCTATGAGAGGCTTGGTATAAAGTCTACGTGCACCTGTACACCTTACCTCTCGGGGAATAGGCCTCGATTCGGTGAGGTCGTCGGGTTCTCCGAATCCTCCGCGGTGGCGTACGCTAACTCGGTCCTCGGCGCCCGGTCGAATCGACATGGTGGGCTGGACGCGCTAGCAGCCGCCCTCGTGGGAAAGGTTCCTTTGATGGGGTACCTCTTGGATGAGAACCGCCTCGGAGACATCCAAGTCGGTGTGGACTGTCCCATGAGGTTCGAGTCCGATTATGGGGCCTTGGGCTATTTTGTCGGCAAGAATGTGGCGATGGATGAGGTTCCAGTCTACGCCGGACTTGAGGCAACGAGGGACGAGCTGAAACTCCTGGGAGCAGCATCGGCAGCCTCTGGCTCCGTGGCCCTCTACCATGTTCTAGGAGTAACTCCCGAAGCTCGTAGAAGTCGAGGATTATTCAAGGCTGGCAAGCCATCTGAGAACCTTATGTTCGACGAAAAGAGTCGGCGGAGCGTCTACGAAGAGCTCTCCTCTCAAGAGCCGTGTGACCTCGTCGCCTTGGGCTGCCCCCATTCTTCCCTCAGGGAAGTGGAAACTGTCGCGCGCCTCCTCAGGGGGAAGCGTGTCAAGCGTGGGATGCGTCTCTGGGTCTTCACCAGTCCAAGAGTCTTCGAGGAGGCCGAGAGGCGGGGCTATCTGACAGAGATCAGGGTTGCTGGAGGGGACACCTTCAGGCACACGTGCATGGTCGTCACCCCCCTTGAGGAGATGGGGGTTGCTGGTGTTGCCACGAACTCGGCGAAGGCGGCGTTCTACGTTCCTAGGATGACGAGGAACAAGTGTCATGCCCGCCTCTGTAGTCTGCGCGATTGTATCTCCCTCGCGACCACGTAGAGGTCTTCTCAACTGGTCGCGATATGATTCACCCTTCTAACGGCTTGGAACTCGTTCCGAAGGGGCAGCTCGGATCGGCAGCCAACCAGTCGTCATTAACTACATAGGCCGTATATCGGCATCCGCCGCAGATCGAGTTATAGGTGCACCTGCCGCAGGCACCTTTGAGTTCGTCCCTACGTCGTATACAGTTGAGTAACTCGTTATTGGTCCAGAGTTCTTCCAAATCCTCCTCGAGGATGCTTCCGAGTCTGATAGGCGCGGGCACGCAAGGGAGGAGATCACCGCCCGCCGTCAGTCCAGCATAGGTGATTCCAGCTGAACAACCACCAAACCCAGGGGCAAAATTTCTCACGATCTCCGAGAGCCCCCTGCCAGACTTTTCTCCCCATATCCTGCTGTAGCCTGATAGGGCCTCACTGATGGTAAAGACCATGCCCTCCGACCGTTCGAAGCCCAGCCTCCCATAGTAGGTCATCCCCCTGGCGTAGCATTGGATGCCTTCCCCTTTGATAGCGCTGTCGTAGAACTTCCCGTAGATGTACTCCAAGGCGTCTATCTTCTGTTGCCTCGTCACATCGAGGTCGATCACATCCTTGCCCCTACCCGCTGGGATGAGCCTGTTCAGGTAGAACCTACTGACGCCAAGTTTCTCCGCCAGCTCTACTGTTCCGCGCAACTCATCAAAGTTCCTCGAATGCAACGTCATCGTCGCGCAGACCTCATCGAAGCCCGCCTCGACGCAGTTCCTTATGCCTTGAAGGGTGGCTTCAAAGCAACCATGTGTGTTCCTGAGGAATTCGTGGGTCTCGGCCCTGTAGCCGTCGAGGCCGATCTCAACCCGCCTAACGCCTGCTTTCTTGAGTCTCTGGACGGCTTCTCTCGTCATCAATACTCCATTTGAGGCAATCGTGCAAAGTATCCCAGCATCGTCTGCATGCTCTATCGCGTCATAAATGTCCGAACGGAGAAGGGGTTCCCCGCCTGAGAAGGTGAGGATGGAGACTCCAGCGTCTCCCAGCTTTTCGATCACCTTGGAGGCCTCTTCGGTCGTGAGCTCCCTCTCCTCTGCCTCTCCTGAGTTCTGGTGGCAGTGGATGCATCTGAGGTTGCATCGGTTCGTGTAGTTCCAGACGATGACGACTGGGACGGCGGTCGGCTGGGGTTCTCTGAGGCCGAAGTGACTTATTCCTCGAACGACATTGAGCATGCTTCTACGCATGAGTGGGTCTGCGAAGAGCTTCCTCAGATCGTCCCCCTCAAGCGCGGTCTTCTTGAATATTTGCTTGATTAGTGGAAGAGTGAATCGGTAAGCGGTTGAACAGCCTACACATTTGGGCTTGTCGCCGGTGATATAGGCGTCGAAGATGGAATAGAGTATGGGCTGTCCACACTTCCCACATTCCTCAGCTAGACTCCTTGCGACAAGTTTCCAGATGGGATTGAACCTTGAAGCGAATCGGTGTTTTTTCAGAGACATCCTGTTTCCATTCTGATTAAGAACTAGTAGGGTCCATAAGAGGTAGGTGAAGATTGGACAATCTGTCGATGGCTTCGACGCCCTAACCCATCGCCTCAATTGGCTGCCACTGCCACCCCTCTCCCTTCTGGACGATATGACCTAGGCCAGGGAAGGGAAAGTGAAAGGCAAGCACTAGAGTCTTCTCGACAGCAGCCCTGTTGAGAAGTCGGCGCCGAGTGGTCACGACCTGCTTAGGAGCAAAATCGACGGCCGCGTGCCAGTCTGGTTGCTCTACATGGATGGGGTGGAGCATCGCGTCGGAGATGACCAGCAGTTGCTCATCCCCTGAGGAAATGGCCAGAGCCATGTGACCAGGTGTGTGGCCTGGCGCCGCAACGGCGCGGATGCCTGGCACGATTTCCGTTTCGTGGTCGACGAGGTCAAGTCGGTCCTGAATTGGCGGGAGGTTCTTACGTGCGAACGCTATCTGACGCTCTCTGACATGCTCATCGAGCTTCTGTTCCGCCTGTTCTGAGGCCCAGAAATCCCACTCGTCCTTCCACATGACGAAACGGGCCTTAGGGAAAGCTGGCTTACCCTCGTTGTCGAGATTCCCGCCGATGTGGTCTGGGTGGCCGTGTGTGAGGATGACATTATCAATGTCCTCGGGCGCGATTCCTTCGGCCTTTAGGTTGGGGATAAGCTTACCCGTGGTTGGTGCAAGGCCACCTGCGCCCGTGTCCACAAGAACCCGATACTTGCCAGTATTGATCACTAAGCAGATGTACGGACTTGTCCACTCTCCCCACTGTTCTGGCTGGAGGTTGTGTTCGCGAAGCACCTGCTCAAGGCGTTCTTTTGGCGCGTTGGCGAAGAGAAAGGGGGCAGGGGGTGGGAAGGCGGGGGGTGCATATCTGTGGGTGCCGTCGCTGACGGCCATACATTCGAAGGCCCCTACTTTGAACCGATATCTTTCAGAACTCATGGTCTTTCTCGCTTCTAGATTTATCGTCAACTCAATATAAAGAGTTTCATGCCCACGAGGCATCCTTTGGACCTGCTCTAAGGACTGGTAGCTTGCTTTCTACCTTTTTTCCAGACTAGAAACAGTTTGATTCCATAGATGATCGCTGCTCCAATGAAGCACCATGTAGATAGCATATACAGTTCTACTCCGACTAGAATACTTCTGCTTAGGAAGGGATTAATATCAAGTGGATAAAATGGTTTTATATCCGGGTGCATGCGTGAATCTAAGAGAATATGAATATAGATTCCCGATAATGATGCCAGCAGGATTCTGATGGAGGAAGGTTCCTGTCTAAGCTTGAAAAAATCCAAAAAGGAATTGAAAGAACCTCTTATCCTGGACATGGTCCATGCAAGAACGACTACCACGATACTTCCCCCTAGGAGAGAGTGAAAAAAACCGTGAAGCGGAAGATCCAATCTTAAAAACCAAATAACTATTGATTCGATATCTATTATTATGTTAGCTAATAGAAAAGTTGGAAAATCTATGCAGTTAAAGAAGATTAGGCCGAGTAGTAGTGCTGGGCCGAGGTGAAAAGGTGTTAAGGGCACGAGATACTATGAACGAGATCCAAATAATAAATCTTCCCAACAGCGAAATAACTTAGGAAATATGTAACATTTCGAAGAGGTCCGAAAAGAGGTTGCGGGTAGGAGGAACCCTACCATGTCATGTCTGGGTCTTCTGCGACACCGCGACCCATGGCCTTCTCAAGCATTAGCCGTTGCTCTATAGAGGCCGCCCATTTACGAACTTGGACGACGGCGTCGGGGTTGACGCTGATGGAGTCGATGCCGCTCTCGATGAGGAACCTTATGAAGTCGGGGCCGTGGACACTGGGTGCTTGACCGCAGATGCTGACAGTAACGCCGTCCTTGTGGGCTACGTCGATGAGGTGCTTTATCGCTCTGCGCACCGCTAGGTCCCGTTCGTCGAAGATGCTCGCTACTGTCGGGTTGTCCCTGTCGCAGCCGAGGATGAGCATGGTGAGGTCGTTGGAGCCGATGCTGTAGCCGTCGATGAGCCTGTTGAACTTGTCGGCGAGGATGACGTTGCTCGGTATCTCGGCCATGAGCCAGACCTTGAAGTCGGGGCTCCGCCTCAGGCCTTCCTCTTCTAGGATCTTGATGACCTTCTCACATTCTTCGACAGTCCTGACGAAGGGGAGCATCACCCAGAGGTTCTTGAGGCCGAACTCCTCCCTCACCTTCTTGACCGCCTTGACCTCCAGCCTGAAGGCTTCACGGTACTTGGGATCGTAGTAGCGGGAAGCCCCTCTCCACCCTAGGAGCGCCGAGGGCTCAACGGGCTCGTACTTCTCCCCGCCCTTGAGGTCACGGTACTCGTTACTCTTGAAGTCGCTGAAGCGCATGACAACAGGCCTCGGGTTCATGGCTCGACAGAGTTTGGCCATACCGTCAGCGAGGCTGTCCACAACCTTCTCTGGGTTGCCTATCTCTATAAGGTAGAGTGGGTGTTCCCCGATGAAGGCGCTCCAGATGAACTCCTCCCGCATGAGGCCTACGCCGTCGCAGGGCAGCTTCGCAACCTTCTCCGACAGCTCCGGTTCACCGAGGTTGACCAGGATCTTCGTCCCCGTCACAGGATAAGACTCCGCAGCCACCATCATAGCAGGGGCGAGAGCCTCCTCAGCCTTCTTAACAGCCTCCGCCAGGATGCCTTGATAAACGATTCCATTGGAGGCGTCGACTGTTATCTCAGCTCCGTTCAGGATCACTTCGGTTGCCGCTTTGGCCTTGCTAGCAGTTCCCACAATGCAGGGGATTCCAAGCTCCCGTGAGACGATGGCCGCGTGGCAGGTCATCCCACCGCTGTTGGTGATAATGGCCTTAGCCTTACGCATCGCTGGGACCCAGTCGGGGGCGGTCATCTCGGTTACGAGTATCTCGCCTTCTTTGAACTCATTGATACCTTCGACGCTCATGATGACATGGGCCTTCCCAGCAATAAGGCCTGGGGACGCTGGTAGGCCTTGGGTGAGGACAACCCTCTCCTCCGTGACCTTGACCGCTTCTGCCTCTTTGGCTTCCACTCCCCCCTTCAAGGACCAGACTGTTTCAGGTCTTGCTTGGAGTATCCAGAGCTTGTCAGGGTGCTTCGGGTTTGAGTCTAGGCCCCATTCGATGTCCATGTGACGACCGTAATGCTCTTCAATCGCCACCGCGTGCTTTGCCAGCTCCACTATCTGCTCGTCGGTGAGGACTTGCTTATCTTGAAGCTTATGGGGAACCTCCGTCTCCTCTGTACCACCGCCCGGCTTCCGAATCAACTGTATCTTCTTCGAGGGAACGGATTTATTGACGATCCTCAACGTCGCCTTGTCCACATAATACTCATCGGGCGTGATCTTCCCTTGGACCACGAATTCTCCGAGGCCATAGCCTGCTTCGATGAGGACGACGTTCGGGTCGCCATTGGAGACGTTCAGGGTGAATATTACTCCAGCGGCCTTGCTGAAGACCATGAGTTGGACGGCCGCGGAGAGGGCTATAGCCAGGTGGTCGAAACCTTTCTGGACTCGGTAGAAGATGGCCCTATCGGTGAAGAGACTCGCGAAACATTCCTTGACTCTCTCGACAACTTCGTCCTTGCCCCTAACGTTGAGGTATGTCTCCTGTTGGCCCGCAAAGCTGGCATCAGGCAGGTCTTCCGCGGTCGCTGAGGAACGCACGGCCACGAAGGGTTCTTTTACTCCACTTCGACGGGACAGCTCGCTATAGGCTTCTCGAATCTGCCGTGCCAAGTCTTCGGGTATAGTCGCGTTGACTATGGTCTCTCGGATCGTCCTCCCAACCTTCTGGAGAGTCTTCGTGTCATTGGGGTCAACCAGTTCCATCAGGATCTCCTTGAGTTTGGAATCGAGACCTGTCTCCTTGATGAAGTGACGATAGGCTTTGGCGGTAGTGGCGAAGCCGTAGGGAACGGGGACCTTCGTCTTGCTCGTCATCTCGCCCAGGCTGGCGGATTTTCCGCCGACGAGGGGGACATCCTTGTTGCCGAGTTCGTCGAACCATAGGATGAATCTGTCTGTTTTGGAGGACATCCTAATCATCTGCTAGAACTCTTTGGGGAGTTGACAATGCGGCCCAAATAAAAAGCTTTCCGGCTGACGGAAAGGCACAAGCAATGCCGACAGAAGAGAACGAACTACCCTTTTCCCTCCAGATCCAGTTCTCTCTGCAAGCCCTCTTCGGGGTATGGGTACAACAGAACCCTCTCTGGCGGCACCCTCAGAACCACTTCGTCCCCCATACTGAAGGCGGGGCTACTTGGCAAATGGGGAACTCTGACAGCGAAGTGCCCATGCTCTCGAAGTGTGACTTCGTATCTAGTAGTACTTCCCTCGAAATCCCAGGTTTCGACGTAACCACATATGCCTTCCCCACCGTCCTTCTTCTCCATGGACACGTACTCTGGGCGAATCGCAGCCACGGCCCTCTCGCCCTCACTAATAGATGTCTCTGAAGACTCTAAGACCATGCCTTCACCACCGTCGATTACCGATGAGTTCTCTGAGACCTTTGCGACAGTTCCCTCTAGGAAGTTGGCTTCACCCACGAAGTTGGCTCCGAAGATGGTTCGAGGGCGAGTATAAAGCTCATAGGGGGTTCCAATCTCCACGAACCTCCCCGCCTTCATGACCACGACCCTATCAGCGATCGACATCGCCTCCTCTTGGTCATGGGTAATATGTATTGCCGTCAAGCCTAGGTCCCTGACAAGGTTTCGAATTTCGTATCGTAACCCAGCTCTAACCTTTGCGTCCAAAGCCCCCAGTGGCTCGTCGAAGAAGATGAGGTTTGACCCAGAGGCCAGGGCTCGGGCTACTCCTGTCTTCTGTCTCGCTCCTCCGCTTAGCTCCTGTGGGTAAGCGTCCTCCCTGGCCATGAGCTTAATCAAATCCAGTAGCTCCCTTGCTGTACGTCGGGTCCTATCTCTCGACCATCCCTTCACCCGAGGCCCATATGTCACATTGTCCCATACATCCATATGGGGGAAGAGGGCGGTCTCCTGAAAGACATATCCGATACCGCGCTCCTCAGATGGAAGGTCATTCATGAGCTTCCCGTCAAAGTATATTTCCCCCTCTGTTGGGCTGACGATACCCGCTAGGCACTTGATGAACGTGGTCTTCCCGCACCCGCTCGGCCCTATTATTGAAACGTACTCCCCGTCGTGGATGTCGATGCTGACTCGGTCAAGGGCCACGATCCTGCCATATCGTTTCGTAAGATCGACGACCTTGACTTCCGTCATTCATATCACCTCGATTTCCTTGGCCAATCCTCGAAGTGGTGTTGAGTAGACGCTCACGTCGGGTGGCTTGAAGGAAACAACCACTTTCTCGTTGACTCTAGGATACGTCTCCGCCCTAGCTAGGGGGACCCTGGCGCCGACTTCGTCGCCATTCGCCAATCGTATCTCTATCCGAAGGGAGTCGCCGAGAAATCGGATGGCCTGAATGGCTCCGGGCAAAGCGTTGATGCCCTCCCAACCATGGGCCTTGACTGAAGTGGACTCTTGACGGATCGTCAGAACCACCCGCTCGTCGGCCAAGAAACTCGTTTCCTGAACCCTTACATTGAGGCCTCCCCGCAGCTCCACGAAGGCCCCTGTCGAGTCGATCTTTGACACTGTTCCCTCGAGGAAGTTTGTGTCCCCCACGAAGTTGGCGACGAAGAGGTTGTCAGGACGCTGGTAGACGTGGAAAGGTGTTCCGACCTGCTCGCACCTCCCAGTCCTCAGAACCACTATCCTGTCGGCGACGATCATGGCCTCCCTTTGGTCATGGGTCACGTGGAGGGCGGTGAGGCCCATGCTCTTGACCATGCTCTTCAATCGATACCTTAGCTCCACCCGCAACCTAGCATCTAAAGCGGCCAAGGGCTCATCGAGTAGCATCAACTTGGCTCCCGAGGCAAGGCCTCTGGCTAGGGCAACTCGCTGCTGCATACCCCCGCTTAACTCATTCGGGAAAGCGTCTGCTCTCTCATCAAGCCTGACTAGCTTCAATACGTCAAGGGCTGCGCGCAATGACTCAGCTGGGTCCCTCCCCCGAGAGAGTGGGCCGAAGGTGACATTGTCGAGGACGGTCATATGTGGGAAGAGGGCATATTGCTGGGGCATGTAGGCCACATCCCTCTCCTCGGCGGGAAGGTCATTCACCCTCCTCCCATCCATGACGATCTCGCCCTCATCGGGTTGAAGGAGGCCGGCGATGAGTCGAAGGAGAGTTGTCTTGCCACTGCCTGTGGGCCCGAGAACGCAAAGATACTCTGCGTTCCTTATCTCTAGGTTCAAATCGTCGATGGCCTTGATTCTCCTGAAACGTTTGGAAACTTCTACGAGGCGTACTTCAGGCACTCCCTATCTCGCCCTCCGCAGAGCCAACCTGATCGCAAGAAGGGATATGGAAGCCATTAGGACTAGAAAGAGAATCCCCAACCCAACCGTAGAAGACCCATAGGTTTCAAGGTGGGTTATCCAGTCAACGAGGAGCACTGGGGCTGTCTGTAGCTGTTTGACCACAGCCACTGTAGCGCCGGTCTCGGCCACGCTTCTAGTCAGCACCATAACCGCGCTTGAGAAGATAGAGTACTTGGTCAGAGGCAGAACAATCTTCCTGAAAGTCCCGAAGGGCCTGCTCCCTAGGGTGCGGCCCACCTCCTCAAGTTCCTCGGAGACGCCTTGGATTGCAGCTGCCATCGGTCTGGCGAAGTAGGTGTAGGTTATGGTCGTGTGGGCGAGGACGAGTATCCAGAACTCAGGTAGGTCGCCGAAGGCGTTCCAGAAGATGCTGAGGGATACTCCCAACGCCACTGAGGGGATGATGACAGGAACGGCGACGAGGGCATCCATGATGGCGGTTAAACGATTTCCAATCTTCCGCCTCGCAACGATTACTGCCATGGGGAATCCTATGAGGATGTTGATGAAGGTCGCCAATATTCCTACGACGTAGGATGTTAGAAGGCTTGACCAGAAGCGTGCCCAGTCGCCAGAGCCCCTCAAGGCCGTTTGGAGTGTACCATCAAAGAGCCCCGTCAAGCTAGGGAAAGCCACGAACAGAGAGGGCAAAGCCACCAAGAGCCCGAAGACTATGAGAGTCAACGCGTCTTTGGCTATGGCGGCATTTTGCCTACTGAGACGCCACTCGAGACCAGTCCATACTTTCTTTGAGGGAAATCTCAGACGGGGGCCGAGCAGACTAATGGCGGCAAAGATGGCGACGGACACCCCTATGAGGATGGAGCTGACAAGAACCATCGGCCCCTCCTGCCCAGCGCGTCGCGCGTTCCTGATAAAGACAGGCCCGTTCTCGAAGGTTCCGGCGACGATGACCGTCGCCCCAGTCTCGGATAGACTCCTTGAGAAGGCGAGGAGGAAGGCAGAGACTATGGCTGGCTTTAGGATGGGCATCGTCACGGTTCTGAAGGCGGTGAAGGTCGGTGCTCCAAGGGTTCTTGCAGCTGTCTCATAGACTTGGTTGTATCCTTGAAATTCCCCAACCATGAGGCGTACTATTACTGGGTATGAGAAGGCGAAGTGGAGAAGAACTATCAACATCGGCCCAGGGGAGAAGAGGTATTCGACTCCGAGGAGACCGGAAATTCCTTTGGGGCCGCTCCAGAAAGTCATCACCGAGTAGCCGAGGGTCACTGTAGGTACTATGAAGGGGACGTCCGCAAGGGTGTCGATGACGCTTACCCATCGTCCTCTCCTCCTGACTATCAGCCACGCCATGGGAAGGCCCGCGAGGAGGTCTAGGAAGGATACGGTGAAGGCGATGGTGAAGGACGCGAGGATCGCGCTTTGGGCTTTGGCCATCTGTGAGGGATTCTGAAGGGTCTCACCTATCAGGTTCCACTTCAGCAGGATGCCGATTATCGGAGGAATCAGGATTACGATGATAAAGAAGAGCAATGCACCTAGGTACACGCCTTTCCTGATGACCCTGCTCGCGCTTAGCGCGTCTAGGCGTGCTAGGGCGCCCTCGACGAGTCTCCGGGTCTCTGTTCTCATGTTGCTGGTCATGTGTCCGTTGCTCTAGGGGACAAGATCGTTTGACGAGTTCCACATCCAGTACGCTCCCGCAAATATATCCGTTCTCTAAATAATCTATATAGACAATCTGGCGCAACAGACCATGACAAAGAGCTTATAGGCCAAACATCCTACAACAAGGTATCGGGGTGAAGAGGGGATGGGCGAAGGCTCCTACAAAGCCTCCAAGGGGCTCATACGCGTGAAGATCACGACCAAAGAATCAGCAATAAGCGGAATAACAATCTCAGGCGACTTCTTCATGTACCCCGAAGACCTCCTATGGGAACTCGAGAGAACCCTCAGAAGTACCCCCACATCGAAGGCGACGATCCTTGCCAAGGTAGAGGACTTTTACAATTCAACGGGCGTCCTCACCCCTGGTGTGACACCACAGGACTTCACCGAGGCGATAATGAGGGCCATCTCGGCCACCTAGCTATCCTGTTTCTCGAAAACCTTAAGTCCAATCTTTTTCATGTGTCGATTGCCGATTTGGGAGACATGTCTCATTGAACGATAAGAGTCTAGGTTCCCTCATCTTGGTCTTAGGTATTCTCGGAGCCGTCGCCTACATCTACTGGTTCTTCGCTCCGGCAGACGTGAATGACCCGCTCTTCTATCTGCCGACGCTGAGGGTTAGGTGGGCCTTAGCTTTGCCTATTCTAGTGGGCGTTCTCGCCCTTTTCTTCCTGGCCATATGGATAGGTTGGACGATGGCTGTGACCCCTCCACCTATTCTGAAGGAAGAAGAGAAATCTGAGGACTGACCTCCGAGACAGATGACATCGACTGCGAGGACTTTCTCGTGCTTCATTATCAGAAGGTTTTAATTCAGTACGCCTCAATTTCAGTCCTCACAAGTTTGGTGTAAAGATTGCTCAAGGGCGGATACCTGCTCAAGGTTGCTCACGTGAACCTCAAGCTTCAGAAAATCAAGGTCCAGCGACTAAGCGAGGACTTCGCAGTTACAAACATCGGGGGGAGAGGCTGGGGCGCCAGGATGATCCATGACTTCTACAAAGAGAAGATGGACCCCTGGTCCCCAAAGAATAAGATTATAGTCGCCGCAGGTCCGCTCTCCGGTCTTCCAGTACCATCCTCGGGGAGACTGAGCTTCAGCGCCATCTCTCCTGCAACCGGTTTCTACGGTGATAGTAACGTGGGGGGAGACCTCGTCGTCGCCCTTAGGAGAGCGGGCTTCGACGCCCTTGTGTTGGACGGTGTCGCCTCGTCCCCATCTATCGTGGTGGTTGAGGACGGGGCTGTTAGGCTAGATGACGGTAAGGTTTACTGGGGTATGAAGAGCCTAGACGCCGAGAAAGCGCTGAAGAAGGATTATGCAGATTCGAAAGTTGCTGTCATCGGGCCGGCTGGGGAGAACCTGGTTAAGATCGCTTGCATCACCTCAGACTTTGGCCGTCAAGCTGCTAGATGCGGAATCGCCGCGGTCATGGGCCAGAAGAAGGTCAAGGCCATCGTGGCCATTGGACACAGGGAGATTCCCATGGCAGACATTGAGGCAGTGGAACGCCTGTTCCAGGAGACCCTGGACCAAATACAGGGGAACAAGGCCCTCCCCCTCTGGCAGCGCCTCGGGACGACCCAGACTGTGGAGTGGTGTCAGGCCTCGAGTTGTCTACCGACAAGGAACTTCAGCGCAGGACTATTCGAGGAGGCTGAGGAGATAGAGGCTGAGGCCATGGCCCGTCGGGTCCGCGTCGGCAACAAGGGATGCTTCCGCTGTGAACTCCTCTGCGGTCAAGTGAGTGTTGTCGGGGATGTTAAGGTTGAGGGCCCTGAGTATGAGACTTTGTCGATGCTTGGGAGCAACTGTGGCATAGGCTCCGTCGAGGAGGTCGTCGAAGCGAACTATATCTGTGATCAATTGGGGTTGGACACGATATCTGCGGGGAACGTCGCGGCCTTCGCCATGGAATGCTACGAGCAGGGCCTCATCGACAGCGAGGATACGGATCTCAGCTTCGGAAACAGCGACGCCTTGAATCATTTACTAGAGGATATCGCCTATCGCAGAGGCCTCGGGGACCTCCTAGCTGAAGGAGTGAAGGTTGCGAGCCAGAGGATTGGTCAAGGTTCGGAACGCTTCGCGATGCATGTGAAGGGACTTGAGATAAGCGGGTACGACGTGCGGGCCGCGCCAGCCATGGCTCTAGCCTACGCCACCTGCGATATCGGCGCCCATCATAACAGGGCTTGGGCCATAACCTACGATGTCCAGACGAGTCGAACTGGCTACGGGAGAGGCAAGGTGGAGAGGGTGATCTATCTCCAGCACGTTCGACCTATGTTCGACTGCTTAGGGGTCTGCAGGTTCCCGTGGCTTGAGATGGGCCTAGACCTCAACGTCTACGCGCAGTTCTACACCGCGGTGACCGGCATCCAGACACCCTTGGAACAGCTCTTGAAGAGGTCGGAGATGGTCTGGAACCTCACCCGACTGATAAACTTGAGGCAGGGTCTTAGACGCGGGGAAGATTGGCTCCCAGACCGGGTCTTCGACGACCCCTTGCCCGAAGGCCCCCTTAAAGGGACAGCATTAGAGAGGGAGGAGTTCAAGAAGATGCTAGACGAATACTATCGGCAGAGGGGCTGGGATGGAGAAGGAGTTCCGACGACGGAGAAGCTAAGGGAACTCGGCTTAGCCTAGGAGCTACTGAGAACTCAGCTCCCTCGCACGCAGGGTCGCCTTTTCCACAGCCCTCATAGACGCGGCTCGTAAGCCTCCCTGCTCTAGTTCGAATAACCCGCAGACCGTTGTGCCTCCTGGGGTTGCAACTAGGTCCTTCAGCTTGGCTGGGTGCTCCCCTGTCTCCAGAACCATCCTAGCAGAGCCCAACACAGTCTGCGCTGCTAGAACTAGGGCCACGTTCTTGGGTATCCCAACCTTCACTCCACCGTCGGCTAGGGCCTCGATGAAGAGGTATACATAGGCCGGGCCGCTGGCGCTCAGTCCGGTCACGGCGTCGAAGAGATATTCCTCGAGGTTCAAGGTTCTGCCAACCGATGCGAATATTCTCTGGGCTTCTTCAAGGCGGTTAGCAGGAGTCCCTTCTGCTGTGGCCAGCACCGTCATTCCTTCGCCTATGGTACAAGGGTTGTTCGGCATGGCCCTCACGAGGTCTACCCGCTTGTTGAGGGTTCTCTGGATGAACTTGGTTGTGACTCCTGCCGCGACGGAGACCAGCAATTTCTCAGGGGTCAAGGAGTCCCTTATGCTTGCCAAAGCTTCTGTCATCTCTCGGGGTCGAACGCAGAGGACTAGGATATCGCTTCTCCTAGCCACATCACGGTTATCAGATGTGCACTCGACCCCATAGGTCTGGGAGAGGTATTCCCTTCTATCACGAGCCACCTCGCCGACGAGTATTCTATCCTTCTCTACAGTCTTCGTCCTTAGGAGTCCGGCGATGAGGGCCTCCCCCATCTTCCCGCCACCGATGATGCCAATCCGCTTGCTCGCCATCAGAATCACATAAGAAGTAGATGAGCTAATGGATAAGACTTGACCTTCTGTACCGCGTCTACAATCGAAGATTTACTTAACCACAGCGATGTTTAGAATCCTTGACTTATGCTCGTTTCATCAGAGGGTTAGGCTGGAAGTGGCTTGCTGCTTTGTGAAAACTATTGGTGAGGTCGTATCGTGGAGAGCAAGGTAAGTTTTGATGGTTATGGTGGTCGAGCCTGCGAATTTGTAGACGAGGAAATAAAGGGTCAACGTAGCCGAGCCGTAGAAACCGAGGTCGGGGAAGCTGAACACGTGCCTAAGTCCACTTGAATCCGTCGTTATCGGGTTCCACCTGCCACCAGGTGGAGTTCCAAGATAAGCCTCGATGTGATGGTTACTTGGAGATGGTTCGAACGATATTTGCAGGGAGTCTAGTTGGGTTCCAGGCTTGTGCCAGATGGATAGGCGGATGCTTGTCATGTTCTGACCAGGTAGTACGATCATCCCAGTTATGAAGACGATGTGGGCTACGTCTCCTCCACTCTTGTCATAGACCGGGATAACGTACATTCCATCTCCTCGATCCTCTGTCTCGCCGACAGGAAGCGTCTCAGTGAAAAGATAGGGTGGATGCCAAACCATGTATCCTAGAATTGCACCAAGAGACACGATAATGACGATAATTGCTAGAACACTCCTCCTCAAAACCCTCTCCCTCCCCATCAAACTATAACAGTTTAGAACATAAATCTCTAGTGCTCGCGTTTGTCCAGCGCAATTTTGCCGACTCACTCTAATTGCTCAGAGATCGGTAGTAGATTCCTCAGGCTTCATGAATATGTCGGGATATCGCGCTGCCAGCATCTACCCCTTCTAGGAAGGCGTATCTCGCTCCCTCATCTCTCAGTCTTCCTCTTGGCGATTATCTCTTTACACTTGTCCGCCTGTGGACACCAGTCCAGACAGGAAGGTGAGACCTCGGCCCTTGAAGCCTCTCTCCCGCAGCTCATGCAGACGCCTATGTCCTCGTCGCTCCACATCTCGACGTCTCCCCCACAGCTCGGGCAGGGGAAATACTCGGGGATGGGCCTGATGAATTTGGATATGCCCGGGCATGTTTGGGGGGTGAAACGATTCAAGGCTTCGCCCCTCATCTCTGAGTGGTCGCCTGTGTCATGGAGGTGATTCTCTTTCCTTTGACGCTGATGATCTCTTGCCTAAGGGGGATATTCTTCCCAGAGGCTACAATGGCCTGTCCGACGGCTTGGTAGAGGCCGAAGCAGCAGGGGACCTCCATGTTCACTACCGTCACGCTTCGAATTGGGTTGATCCTGAAGATTTGTGTTAAGCGCTCCTTGTAGAACTGGGCATCATCCAGCTTAGGACAACCTATGACGAGGGATTTCCCCTCGAGAAAGGCGTTGTGGAAGCCCGTGAAGGCGAAGGGCACACAGTCAGCAGCTATGACCAAGTCGGCATTCCTAAGGAAGGGCGCTTGAGGGGGGACAAGCATCAGTTGAATAGGCCAATGGGAAAGACTCGACTCCAATGTCTCAACTGGTTGCCTAGGAGTCTTGGGGCTCCTCCCTAGGTTCATGACTTGGGCTGAAGGACAAAGGCGAGCAGCATCAATCTCCACATGGCCATGGGACAAGCCCTTGACGCCTAAGTGCTTCTTTAAAGCCTCTTCGTCGAAGGCCTCGGCTTCTCTCTCCTCGATGGTTATCGCGCCCACAGGGCATTCCCCGAGGCAAGCCCCTAACCCATCGCAGTAGACCTCGCTGACGAGTCTGGCTTTCCCACCGACTATCCTCAGGGCGCCCTCCGCGCATTTAGGTACACATAGACCGCAGCCCGTGCATTTGTCCTCGTCAATATGGACTATCTTCCTCAGGACCATTCTAGCTCTCCCTCCTTAACTCTCGACACCTCCCCCTTGTGGGGCAGTACTTCTCCGCGTGTCCGTCGATTATCTTGAAAAGGGGTTCCATCGTCTCCTTGTTTATGGAATAGCGCCTCTCTTTTCCTCTCCTTTCGGCGAGGACGAACCTGCATCGCGTCAAAGGCCTCAGGTTGTGGGAGATCATGCTCTGCTCCTGCCCCAAGGCATCGGAGAGTTCCGAGACGTTCTTGGAGTCTTCCCTGAGGAGCTCTAGGATTGCGAGGCGTGTGGGGTTCGCTAGGGTTGAGAAGAAGAGGTTGCAGGTTTCGCCTAGGTCTTTCTTCAACGCGCATCACATATGAGAAACTTTTCATATGAAATCTTCTTCATATTTGTTATATGAACCTTACGGTAAGTCAAGGCCGACTAAAAGCCCCAAAATCTAGACCGGCTCCATTCCAAAGCGTCTTCTCAGCGCCTTACCTTCGAAAGACATTGGTCGTGCTTACGGCGAACTCAGTGACCTTCCACCGGTGCCCTCGGTATGAATCTGGCTCTTTGCCTCTAAGAGAACGCCCCCATCCTCTTATGTAATAGAAAATTGTATTTATTACCATCATGTAATGTTTAACGTTGTCTAGAGATTACATCTTCCTCAGCCTCAATAGCTTCACCTATTACCATATCTCACTGGAACTTTTGTGATGAACGGCTTGAACTTTCCAGATTTATCTCTAGGAATATTATCAACAATCATCACTTCTATCTCTATATCATCAAGCACAGATTCAAGCATCTGTTTGACCTCTCCAACAGTCTCACCCACAAACATCCTCCCTTTAACTACTTTGACCAAGAAGTGACTTGTCTTTTCTTGTATGAGCTGGAACTGCTTTATTCCCTGAATATTATTTAAGACACTTATGACGGCTAATACCGAAACCACCCTTCCGTCAGGCAACTCCACCATGTCCTTCTTCCTTCCCGCTGTCAACCTCATCAGGGGGAAACAACTTCCACAGGAGCAATCATCCCCAATTAGGACGCCAAGGTCACCTAGATTATATCTTATGAAGGGCATAGCATAGTTGTCAAAGTTCGTAACCGTTACCTCGCCCTCCTTACCTCTCGAAACCGCCTCACCATCCCGGATGATCTCGACAATAACCCTCTCAGCAGATGTGTGATAACCCTTATGTATAACACATTCATTGTAAATTCTACCAACCTCTATTGCGCCGTAGTGGTCGAATATCTCAGCGTTGAAGGCTTCTTCGCCCAGCTTTCTCGTGTATTCATCTAATGTCTCTCCACCCGGAAAGATCAGGCATATATTGATTCCTTGAACATCCTCTTCTATGATCTCCTTCGCTATTTCGCTGACACAGGAGGGATAGGCATTCATAGTTCTCGGGTCAAATCTCTTAATTTCTTCGATCTGTGTTTTTACATCATCAAAGGGAGAAATGCGTTTTGTCCTGAATATTCCTATCTTCTGGAGGGAATGAGATTCTGGAACCCAACCAACTCCTATCACAACTTGCCTATTAGTTATCTTATCCCCGCATTCCAGTTGCCATAGATATTTCAGTAACTGGTCCACCAGCTTCGCCTTCTTTTCCCAGTAAATGGTCATAGGGGTCCCCGTAGTTCCAGAAGTCCTCTCGATCCAACATTTGGTCAAATCAATGTTCGATGCGACGATCTTTTCAAATGGCAAATCTCTTACATCAGACTTACTCGTGATAGGTATCTTATCCAGATCCTCTATCGTCTTGACGTCATCCGGATCTAAGTTGACTTCTTCGAAGAGAGTGTGATAATAGGGAACATACTCGTAGCTGTGTCTGATAATTCCTCTTAGTTTCTTGTTCTGAAGTTCTCTAAGCTCATCTGCTTTAAGTCGGCGGTTCCAAACCCACCTCCACATTATCGGCGGAGCTATCGATAATAATGATAAGTTCATCTTCATTCGAAATATAGCGTAGACTGCTCTTATGGTTTCCGGAAGAAAACTTATGGAAGAATCAAGATAGTTGTGCTATGGGGGCGAGCCGATATGAATGCCTTGACTCAATAAAGCATCTCTCATAAAGTCTAGCTCAGTCTATCTCCATGGGCCACCTAGGGAGCGTGCACTCATTCCCCTTGGTTTGCTGTGAAAGCCACACTTTCGTTGCTGATGGCTTTGTCAATTATCTGCGCTTGAAGTGAGGGATTACCTCATTGCACAGGAGTTCGACCGAGGAGCGGGAGGTCGTGGGAGGTAGGAGGTCGAGTATGAAGTGCTGTGCCCCGAGGCGAATGTACCTCTCCATACGTTCGATGCATTCTTCTGGGGTCCCCCAGACTCCATAGAGTCTGCTCGCACTGAAGGCCACATTCCATGAGGTGGACATCCCCTCCCCCGCGGCTTTGGAGCCGTACTCCTCCACGGTTCTGCGGGCTTCCTCGTAGTCTCTAGCTATCTGCGCCGTGAAGGGGCCTGCCACGGTAATGCTTGATGGGTCTCTCCCCACCTCCGAAGCAAAAGTTCTGAGCCTCTTTACCAGAGCTTCATACTGTTCAGAGGAGGTGTTATTCGCTGGGATCCATCCGTCTCCATATTTCACTGCGGCGCGGAGGATTCGGTCTGATTGTCCCCCGAGCCAGATGCTTGGATGGGGTTTCTGGACCGGCTTCGGGAACAGGCGAGCTCCCTTCAGCCTATAGTGCTTCCCTTCATAGTCCGCGATATCTTCGGTCCAGAGCTTCTTGACGACTTCGATTGCTTCACACATCCTCTCGAAGCGGTGGTCAATCCTGTACCACGGCAGGCCGAAGCTCTTAAATTCGGCAGGAAACCATCCCGCGCCCGCCCCAAGGATCACCCGCCCCTTGGAAAGTACGTCCAGCGTTGAGGTAATCTTTGCTAGGATCGAAGGGTGGTGGCGAGTCATGGGTGTCACCTCCGTTCCAACCTTCACGTTCTCGGTCCAGGACGCCACGGCTGTGAGGGTTGTCCAAGCCTCCAGAGGAGCGTTTCTGGCCGGTTCACCCCCAGCAGCGCGGATGGACTCGTCAGGCATGAGGAAATGGTCCACCACCCATATCGAGTCTACACCGCCGCGGTCGGCTGTCACCACCAAGTCTCTAATCAGGTCGAAGGGGTTGTCGGTAGGGAACATGCCGTAGACTGGCAGACGTATTCCAATCTGTACATCCTCTGACATCGATTGACTACTCCTAGGGCCAGAGATTCATTTCCAGAGGATATATGCCATATGGGAATCGGGTCGACCTCCTTCGAGACTCCGCATCATGTCGATGCCAGGCTGGCAGTGAGTTCTCGAACACGAAGCAGTTGGCGAAACATCCTCTTCTCGGACATGTCTGCCTGGGTCAGTAGTAGAAGGCGGGCGGCTTCTTCCGGTGGTGCCCTGTGAGTAGTTCCTCTAGTCTAAGTATGGCGGGCAAGAAGTAACATCCTTTCTTTCTGCTGCACCCCTTCCCGGAATCGTATCTGGAGCAGCTCTCGCACGACCATACTGGGTACATAGGCGACGTTAGTACTACTCGTATAGATTAATAATCCTTACTCCTAGGGTTGGACGCGCCCCCTGCCAATACCCTGCTTTTCTATTTAGAATTCATCACAGGAATATAGAGTACGCTAGGATTTCGATAGGCTGGTCTAGGAGTTTCCCTACGACAAGTTCAGTGTTGTATCACGTGCTCGAAGGCGACGAGTTTCACTCCAGCCGTAGCCGAAATCGTCGATTAGGCCAGAAAACTCATGGAAGAAGGCTCCCGTATGCCTATGCTCACTATACTCTTCAGAAGACGCAGATAGTAGTCGTATTGAACTAATGTGGAAGATGTGTAGCTAGTGATCCTACTCTAGCCTACTTTTCTCGGTCTTGGCCAAAGAACATTTATGGCCTGAATTGGGCTTGCCTTGGAGGATTGCTTAAGTTCTTCCTTTATATCAAGCAAGTTGACCGGTGAGTTGTGGACCAGGGGGCATATTCGTTCCTCTTTGCATAGGGTGTTGAGGGGACACTTGGGGCATCTCTCGCTGGGCATGTAGATGATGCTCATCGACGGACACCAACTGTTTTATTGTTAAATTATTATACAATTAGCGCTCTACTTAGCCGTTGCGAAGAAGCCACCACTACCCCAAATCCATATCCCGCGATGCAGAAACTCAGCCGCACCAATTGACACAACACTGTCAAAGAGGGCTCCCACAATTCTCCACTAGAAAAGTCAAGCAGATCCCGTCAACGATTCCTAGATGCTCTCCGGAAGAGGCGGGTTATGAAAGTCGCTTACTGTGATTCGACGAAAATGTAGCCTAGAGATCAGATTATTGCTCGATAAATATCTCCGTGCCAGTCCAGTCGATCAAAGGCAACTCGGAAAAAGCTTGAAGTAATCGCAGAGCAGGGACTATGTTGGGTTGGGGTTCTTCTCGGTCCGTTTGGCTGGCATGTCACCTACGATCCGAGAAAAGACGGCTTCGAAGCTGCGATCCATCTTTGGCGCTGTTTGTTCCTTTGCCTCTGTTAGAGTGAGGGAGGGAATCGGCTTTGTGAACTCCGCCAATTCTTCAGGCAGTCCTTGACAACTTGGAGGATGGGCAGGCGTCTTGGTACTAGGTCTCCTCCTCCGCTTGGAATTGTTCAGGACAGTGTCCGAAACCTCTTGAGGAATAGAGTCCTGTGCAACCAATCTAATCGTCCCAAATCCTAGATTCTTAGGTAGCCGAATAAGAGTTATGTAGGCCCTGTAAGGAAGGGCAGTATCGAGGCCCAACGGAGCTCAGTAGGGTTAGATCGCTACTAGCGGAAGTCGAATCCTATTTCGATTCAGAAGATGAAAGCCTCTCGAAGACAGATTTCTTCGGACCGGCCGATGAGTCACTTGGCGTGAACTTTATCTCCTCATCCTTTGTGGTCTCCGAGCTTTCTGTCGAGCCCGAGTCTTCGTCCTTAACAGCTGGCTCAGGATGTGAGAACCTCTCGAAGATTGACTTAGCCGGTGGTGCCGCAACTTTCTTCTGCTCAGCACTTTCCACACAACGTTTCAAACTCTCCCGAATCTCGGCTCCTTTACCATCTTGGTCCTCGTCTTTTGCAAGCCTACTGAAGACCGTCGTGTAGTTTGCACTCAAACCTTGTGCACGGCGCTCAGTCGCTGTTGAATCCAAGGTTGGTTTGCCTTCGGCAGCTGGTTTGTCCACTTGAGGTCTCTCCTGCTTCGGCGGGAGGGTGTCCTTCTGCAAAGTTGTTCGACCGAAGGCGCTCTGGTAGGTTTCACTGTAGTCAATCGGTTTACTCGCGGGAGGAACTTGGGACCCAATTACTTTGGAGAAGACTCTCTCAAACTCTGGACCGACCTTTGGCGTCGTTTGTAGTGCTTCGCTTCTCATAGGAGGACTCGGCCTAGTTGCTGAGGAACCATCAACCTGACTCGGGACTTTTTCGGTTGCAGGAGCTCTCGTCTTAGCGGTCTTGGAGTGAGCAATTACTGAGTCGATAACCTCTTTGGGGAAGCGAGTTCGAGGATTTGACGTCACTTAGGGTACCTTCTCCAATGATTCTGTCAACCGCCATCTGGATAACGGTTATGAATTGCCTGTAGTGAAAGAACATAATGAGCCGGACTCCAAGGGAAAGGATGGTAAGACTCATTGGGTTGAGGCGGCTTGATCCCTTGGTGTTCTATATGCGGCTGGCGATGAAGGAAAGTAGTGCGGAGATGAACAAGAGCGTAGAGGTCACGAAGAGCGGTTCGAATCCGATCATCGCTGGAATGGCCCCTCCGATTAATCCACCGGCAGAACTGCCTAGGCTTGAAAGAGCATCGTAGACTCCAAGGTGCCCTGGAGCTGCATGCCGGACAGTGACTACCTCGGTGCCGAGGGAGTATAGAGACCAGGAGAAGGCTATGCTGGAGAGCAAAACTAGTGCCAGCAGTATTGAAAAAGGCTTGACCAGAGTCGGAATCACCAGCAGTAGGCCAATCAACACCGCCCTAGTGGCCGCGGCTGTCTTGACAGCCCAACCCCCACTCTCTGCTAATAGCGAACTGACGACTAGGTAGCTGAAAGTGCTGACCAAACTTCTAGCGAAGAAGATGCCAAAGACGACCGAGGGGGGAAACG
>Ga0315312_1000461_pt1 | contig 47929 bp, 39 predicted proteins | sample TDP7_MG_FD_203629 | JGI IMG/M metagenome (GOLD analysis project Ga0315312, IMG submission 203629) | Freshwater sediment microbial communities from Lake Towuti, South Sulawesi, Indonesia - TDP7 | ecosystem: Environmental > Aquatic > Freshwater > Lake > Sediment | place: Indonesia: South Sulawesi... | reverse complement strand
CCTGTAGCATCGGTGGTAATTGTTGTCGAAGGCTGAGGGTTTACCCCAGTGACAGTAAAGGTGACCGGGACACTAGCTATAGGGGTTTGGTCTTTACAGTGGACGAAGGCGGTAACAGTATGGGTGGTACCTACGGGGTTTGTGTCTTGGGACGGGGAGAGTGTAATACCTGAGGGCTCATGAGGTTTTGGTTTCTCCTCGAAGGTGCTTGGCTGAATATACTCGACATCCAGGCTGAGGCCTGTCTTGGATGAAGCAGTGTAAACAGCAACTACGTCTAAGGACGCGGAGCTCTGGATAACGACAAAACCCTTGATAAAACGCAGCGGCGGGAACGCTATACCCAGAAGGCTGCAGATGTCAACGCCATCGATTTCTAAGGCATCGTCTGACTTGAGCTCTATCTTCCGAAAGGGAGAAATCGTACTCGACCCTTGCCATTCGCGATGTGCCACTACTGCCTTCTTGTAAATGGTAATGGGCTCAGTAGATGGATTGTGGATGTTTATAGCCGTGGCATAGTTGGCTGGTTTAACACCCTCTTTCTCAGAGACGGCATTCCCCCAAAGGAACTTAGCGGAATAGATAACGGCTGGTGTTGGTGGTGTGGGTGGTGGTGGTGGCGGCGGTTTCTCCATGGCAATGAGCTCTTTTACTTTTTCCAGCGCCCTGTACAAGCCGCTATAGAGCGTGTCAATGAGCTGGGTGTAGGTGTACCCCGAAAGAACGGCAACTATTATCCCCCTAAGTTCACTGTCTATATCATACTTGAGTTCTAAAGCTTTCTCCTTATCTCCCTTTTTCTCCAGCTCGATTAATTTTTTAACCTTTTTAATAACTTTACCTATCTCCCCACTGATGTCCTTGCCTGGGGCTAACTTCTGGGCTTGTTCAAGCTCTTTGATAATGTCCTCTTTTAAAGCTTCCTCAGAAAGCTGGGGCGAGAATGTGGAATGCTGGTCTGTAGATACTGGCCTTTGAGCCTCCACAGTCGGTGGTGCATAAGCCACTAGAGGAACAATGAGCAAAGCACACAAAGTAGCCAAAATCCATGTTTTCATTCTCTCCTCCTTTCAATGTTGTTTTTAAGTTCGCTTGTAGGTTTCTCCATGTCTTACTTTTTTACCTCCTTGAGTTAGTCCAGCTGTGGGGGAACTTGAGTTTAATCCGTATTCTTGCCATTGTCAATAGACTGAGGCGATAGTTTTAATTATTCACTAGTTACTTGCCACTGGTACCCTGAGCTTTCTCTTCGCCCTTGGTAAAGTCCCTGAGTCTCTCGGCTAAGGACGTCAGGCGTTTTTGAACCCTATCATTAATGGAATCTGGCTCAAAGCTGCCATCTTCAAGGCGCTTGCCGGCGTTTATTCCGGTAAGCACTTCAATTCCTTCGTCTATAGTGCTTATGGGGTAGATATGAAAATTACCAGCCTTAACTGCTTCCATTACCTGCGGTTTAAGCATTAAATTCCTGGTGTTACTGACGGGGATGAGTACCCCTTGTTTCCCATTCAGTCCCTTAGTCCGGCAGACCTCAAAGAAGCCTTCAATCTTCTCATTTACCCCACCGATAGCCTGCACCTCTCCCTTTTGATTGACCGAACCGGTGACAGCAATACCTTGCTTTATCGGCACATCCGCCAGGCGGGATAGAAGGGCGTAAAGCTCGGTGCTTGAGGCACTATCCCCTTCTACCTCCTCATAGCTTTGTTCAAAAACAAGGCGGGTGGAGAGAGACAGCGGGATGTTACGGGTATATTTGTCGGTTATATAACCATTTAGTATCATAACCCCCTTGGTGTGAAGACGTCCCCCCAGCTTTGCCTCCCTTTCAATGTCAATCAGCCCCTCCCTGCCCACGCCCAGGCTGGCGGTTATTCGGCTTGGCTTGCCAAAGGCAAAATCCCCGAGGTCTATCACCTCCAAGCCGTTTACTTGTCCAATCTTCTCACCATCAGTATCGATAATAATCATACCCTTATCTATCATCTCGTTGATGCGCTGCTGGATAAGATTTGAGCGGTATATCTTCTGTTCTATCGCCTGCTCCACATGCCTGGCTTCGATAAGAGACGCCCCGTCCTCCCCCGCCCAGAAGTTAGCCTCACGAATAATATCGGCGATATCGGCAAATAGGGTGGAGAGCTTTTCCTGGTCGCCAGCCAGCCTAGAGCTATGCTCGATGATTTTAGCCAGAGCCTCGCTATTTAAGTGTTTTAGCCCTTCCTCTCGGCACAGTCGGCAGATAACCGCGGCATAGTCTTTGAGGTTGGCTTGGGTCTTTTCCATCCGGGTATCAAAATCAGCCTTGACCTTGAATAGCTCCTTAAATTCTAAGTCAAAGTGCAGTAGCAGATAGTAAAACAGGGGCTCACCGATAACTACTACCTTTATGTCCAGGGGGATAGGTTCTGGTCTCAGGCTTTTTGTTGCCACAAAGCCAAGCCTTTCGCCTAACTCTTCAATAATCAACTTGCCGTCACGAATGGTTCTTTTCAAGCCTTCCCAGGACTGAAAGTTGGTCAGGATATCCTCAATCCTTACTACTAAATAACCACCGTTGGCTCGGTGTAGAGAACCAGCCTTAATCATAGTAAAATCGGTATATAAAGCCCCAAACTGGGCTTCTTTCTCAATACGCCCGATGAGGTTGTTAAAGGTGGGGTTTAATTCCAGAATTACCGGAGCCCCCTTTAACTGGGAATTGTCAACCAGAACGTTGACCTCATACTTCCTGAACGCCTGTTTCCTGGTTATCGCTTGCATGGCGGCTAATGGGTCTGATTCTGAAGGTCTCGGTTCTGATTTGAATTGGGCAAAGTTCTCAATGACGTCCTGCTCAACTTCGGTGAGGTAATCAACCACCTGGGGGAGCTGGCTATACTTATGCTTTAGCCCTTCAAACAGGTGACTGATGGAGTAGCGGGCTACTTCACGGTCAGTGTCCTCTAGCTGTTTCTGAATAGTGCTTTCCTCAGACCTTAACTGGTTAAATTGCTCCTTCAGCTCCTTGGTCAATTCCTCCTGTTTCTTCTTTAGCTCCTCTTTGTCTTCGGCACTTAACCGCTTATACTCCTCCTCGCTCATTGGTTCGCCATCAGAGGCGGGGATAAAAATCAGCCCTACCGGTGTCGACTGCAGCAGAAGCCCCTTATCCTTAGCCCTCTTGCCGATAAGGTCAAAGGCGGCTTCCCTTCTCCGGCTGAAGTCTTCGGTTATCTCCGTCCGCCGTTCGGCGTATTCCTTACTGGTAAAAGCCTGGGCAAGGCTCCGCTGGGCATTATCTATGACTCGTTTCATATCCTTTTGTAGCGTCTGCCCCGTGCCTGCTGGCAACTTCAGCGCTGTGGGACAGTATGGGTCATGAAAGTTATGTAGGTAACACCAGTCGGAAGGGGGTTCCTTCTTGGCGGCCAGTGTCTCCAGGAAGGACTTGATGGCGGTAGTTCTGCCAGTTCCTGCCGAACCGGCAACATAAATATTGAAACCAGGCTTCAGGATGTTAAGACCAAACTTAAGGGCGCTGAGCGCCCTGTCCTGACCGATGATACCGGTTATGGGCTCTAACTCTTCGGTTGAGTTACACCCAAATAGAGCCGGGTCACACTGCTGCCTTACCTGTTCCGGGGTTAGTTCTTTAGGCATGATTCGCCTCCTCAGCGTTCAATCTGCTTAATCTGATATTTCAGCCTGCCCAGTGGTGCCGTTATCTCCACTATTTCCCCCTGGGCTCGCCCGAGTAACGCCTTACCGGTGGGTGAGTTGCTTGAAATCCTGCCCTTGGTCGGGTCTACTTCCCTGGGACCGACTATGGTATAGCGTAGCTCCTCACCAGAAACTACATCACTCAGGATAATACTATCCCCTACACTTACCTTAAGGCCAGGCTTTGGTGTTTCATCAATGATGGTTGCTGATTTCAGTGTTTCTTCCAGCTCTCTAATCCGCCCCTCCAGATGTCCTCGTTGCTCTCTAGCTGCGTCCAGAGGCGCATTCTCACGGAAGTCCTTATCTGCCGCCGCCTGGCGTATCTCATCAATGACGTGACGCCGTTTGCTCTTAAGATCGGCGAGCTCAGCCTCTAGGTCAGTATACCCCTGGTGGGTTAACGAAATAGGCGCTGTCAACCCCCGCCTTACCGGAGGGGGTAATCTTGCTTTCACCTTCTTGATTTTGAGGTGAGCCGCTAGGCTAGTCTTGCTCCAGCCTTGCTTCTTGGCATAAACCAGAAAGGCTCGTACTAGCTCTAGGTTCTGGGAGTAACTGGCTTGTGCCAGTGATAGGTGCTCGGCGTAATTAGCCACCTCGTGGGCGGTGAGTTCGGCAAAAGAGCGCTCCCAGCCATACCACCGAACAAATCCATATACTGCCTGCTGGCTTCTTACCCCTTCTTCGGCTGACAGGCTAGCCAGAAAACCACTGGCTGCCTCGCCCAGGGTTGGATTCTGGCTACTGCTATTCATTTCCGCCCCCGGGGTGAGAGATTCTCTCTATCCCCAGCTCAGCCCGAGTGCGGAGAAGTCTCAAGAGGCTATCCCGGGTAACCAGCCCAATAACCCTGCCTTCATTTACTACCGCCATCTGGTTTGTCTCACTCTCATCCATCTGCTCAACTACACTCAGGCCGTCATCGTCAGGGCTTGCTACCTTCAACCGGTCACTGGGGACCATTATCTTCTCTACTTGGGTCAGAGCCCATTTTGACTGGGGAACGGACTTGATATTTTGTAGTGTCAGAATCCCCTTAAACCTGTCTTCTTCAGCTACTAAGAAGAGGTGGTGCCCTTTAGGTAGGACATGCTCCTGAATCAGCTGGCTAACAGTAATACTTGGTGGAACTATCATGTAGTCGGCGGTCATCATTTGTGATGCGGTGAGCCTATGGAGGGAGTCACGCCATTGAGCCTGACGATAACTGGCGGAAGCGGCACTGTCTAGAAACCAGCCGATAAATGCTAGCCAGATACCATCAAAAGAAGACAAACCAAACGGATGTAGGAAGACGATTAAAATACCGCCCCCGATAAAGACATAGGCTACGCCCCGCCCCAGCCAGGTGGCAATTTGCGTTGAGCGTCTATAATTACCGGTAGACCGCCAAAGGATGGAACGAAACACCCGCCCGCCATCTAGGGGAAAACCGGGTATCAGGTTGAACGCAGCTAGTAGCCCATTTATCTGAGCTAGCCATGCAGTCATAGCCGCTAGCGGCTCAAGAGTGTTCCGAGTTAGAAACCAAATCAAGCCGAATAAGCCACCGATTGCCAGACTACAGGCGGGTCCAGCGGCAGCCATTTTTAGCTCGGCGCTGGCTTTGGTTACTTCCTTGGTCATCTGAGCCACCCCGCCGAAGATAAACAGGGTTATGCTTTTTATTGGGATACCATTGACCCTACCCACTAGGCTATGGGCTAGCTCATGGGCTAATACTGAGATAAAAAACAGGAGGCTGGTAGTTATGCCCATAACCCAGCTAAGCCACTGTGACCACCCGGGATAGACTAAAGAGACGGTTACCAGCATGAATATTATGAACCAGGTATAGTGTAGTCTCACCTGGATGTCAAATATCTTGCCTAGATTGAGACTGCCACCCACTTTTTGTTTCTCCTTATTAACACCTGATTGCCGAGATACCTAGATACTTTTCCACTAGCTCCATGGCACAGAAATTCCCGCACATACTGCAGGCAACCCCTGCTGAAGCATGCTTGCTGTGAACTAGGCGCGAGCGCTCAGGGTCCAAGGAAAGTCGGGCTTGCTCTGCCCAATCTAACTTCTTTCTAGCCACTGCCATCTTACTATCACACTCTGAAGCGCCCTTTACCCCTTTAACGATGTCAGCGGCGTGGGCGGCAATGCGTGAGGCAATAACCCCCTGCCTTACATCCTCGGGGTCAGGTAGTGACAAGTGCTCGGCAGGTGTTACATAGCACAGAAAATCGGCGCCGGCGGCAGCGGCAATCGCCCCACCGATGGCTCCGGCTATGTGGTCATAGCCAGCAGCAATATCGGTTACCAATGGACCTAAGACATAGAATGGGGCTCCCTTACAGATACTCTTTTCTAACCTGACGTTAGCCTCAATCTGGTCTAGTGGCAGATGCCCCGGACCTTCAACCATTACCTGAACGCCAGCCTGCTGAGCTCGTGGCACCAGCTCGCCAATAACCAGTAGCTCCTCCACCTGTGCCTGGTCAGTGGCATCAGCTAGGCAACCGGGACGCATGCCATCGCCGAGGCTCAGGGTAACATCAAACTGCCTGGCTATCTCCAGCAGGCGGTCGTAATATTCATAAAGGGGGTTCTCCCGCTCATTGTGGAGCATCCAGCCGATAAGAAAGGCTCCACCCCGGGATACTACATCAGCCACCCTCCCTTGTTGCCTGAGCCGGGCAATGGCTGACTGGGTGACACCACAGTGTACCGTCATAAAATCAATACCATCCCGGGTATGCTCCTCGATTGTTGAAAATAGCTCATCAACGTTCATCTTGACGATGGCGCCATATCTAGCGATGGCTTCAATCCCTGCTTGATAAATGGGGACGGTTCCTACTGGCAAAGGACTTGAGGCAATAATCGCCCGCCGAATGGCTGCTATATCGCCGCCGGTGGATAAGTCCATAACGGTATCGGCACCACAGCTAGTAGCCACCCCGAGCTTCTCCAGCTCGGTATCTATATTGCCAAAATCGGAGGAGGTGCCAATATTGGCGTTGACCTTGGTCTTAAGCCCCTGCCCTATGCCGCAGGGAACGAGGTTTTTGTGGTTAGGGTTTGCCGGGATAACTATCGTCCCCTCAGCCACACCCTGGCGAATAAACTCCGCTTCTAACCCCTCGCTTTTTGCCACCAGGCTCATCTGGGGGGAGATAGTCCCTTCTCTTGCCAGCTCCAGTTGTGTCATCTCTGCCTCTACAAAAATAAAACCAAGGGCTCGGCTTAATCTAAACCCTTGGTCTAAGTCGCTGCCGCTTCCCTCCGCTCGCATTATCGAGTTCAGGTTCCAAGGGTTGGCGTCAAAATGCCTCTCAGCCTTTGAGCACCCCTAGCGGTTAATTATTAAGTTTACCTATTTAATGTAACACAGGAGAGTCTAAAATGCAAATATTAATCTGGCTACCTCACCCCCTTAGCACCTAGAAAAATCTCCGATTTTCCTGGGAACCCGCTTTTCATATGGTAACCTCACCCCCTTTATCCCCCTCTCCTTCAAAGGAGAGGGGGAAGAGAAGAAAGAGGGGCGCTAGCGCCCCTCTTAAACTCTCCCTTCGTGATATAATTAAAGTATTACTTAGACAATAAGGTTGGATTAAAGATGCTTATTGACTTATTAAACGAAAGGGACACAAGATTTATTGGAATCATTGGCGAAGATATTGCGTGGAAATACCTTTGTGACCAACATATAGTTCCTATAAACAAATTTCTTTGGGGGGAAGAATTCTTAAGGTCTTTAAGAAAAAGATTGAAGGAGAGATTGAATGAGGAACAAATCCAATACCTTGAGAGTTTGGCAAGGGAGGGTTCTAAATGGTCAGTTGACTTTATTGCTCTTAAAGGCTACGTAAAACCTGAGCCTTATCTTATTGAGGTAAAGACAAGCCGTCCTGGTAAATCCAGGCATAGTTTGAAGGGAAATCAGGCTCGGCGGTCTAGAAAAGGGTGGACTCAAGAAGATATTGAAGAGGCAAAGCGTTTAGGATTTAAATTCCTCTTAGTTAATGTGCAGCTTATTGACAATTGGAAGTTTGAAGTTACTGCAAGAGAACTGTAAGTATGATGGAAAAGCTGGTAGCCGGGGCTAAAAAGTTAGGGCTGGGGCTTACCCCAAGCCAGCTAGAGCAGTATGAAATCTACTATCAAGAGTTGGTGGAGTGGAATAAGCGGGTAAACCTCACCCACATCACCGACTATGAGGAGGTGCAGCTCAAGCATTTTTTAGATTCCCTGACGGTGACCTTAGCCTGGCAGCCGGCTGATACGGGCTTTCGCCTTATTGATGTCGGCACCGGCGCGGGCATCCCCGGAATCCCACTTAAGATTGCCTTCCCCCAAATAGGGCTGGTCTTGCTTGAGGCGGTAGCCAAAAAAGCTGCCTTCCTGCGTCATATAAACCAAAAGCTTGGGCTGGACGATGTTGAGATTGTAGTCGGGCGGGCGGAGGAGATGGCTCACCTGGGTGAGTATCGCGAGAAGTTTGACCTGGTGCTCTCCCGGGCGGTTGCCCCACTCCCCACCGTGGTTGAACTGGTTCTGCCCTTTTGTGTCATTGGCGGCAGCTTTGTTGCCCAGAAGAAGGGAGATATAGATTTAGAGATAGCTCAGGCAGCCAAGGCAATCAGTCTCCTTGGTGGCAGACTTCGGGAGGTAAAAAAGGTTGACCTTGCCGAGTTTAGCGACGAGCGCTACCTGGTGGTGATTGATAAGGTATCACCAACACCCCCCAAATACCCCCGCCGCCCCGGCATACCGGCAAAGAGACCATTAGTTTAGCGAGATTATTGAGTAACCTATCCTCTTGTCCCCTTTCCCCTGTGCGTCTTTTTCCCACCCTCCCGCCCTATGGGCGTCTGCGGCTTGTCCCCTGATTTTCTCTTCCCACCCCGAAGGTGGGGCGTTTAAGAGGGGCGTAAGCCCCAAATACATTATACTAGGGAGTTTAAGAGGGACGAAGTCCCTCTTTTTTTATTCTTCCCCCTCTCCAAGACTGGAGAGGGGGATTAAGGGGGTGAGGTTGATAAACCACCTAAACAATAGTAAAATACAGTTATGAAAAGTCATGGCTCAAGTCAGGGTAAAGAGAAAAACATGGAAACTGGCACCTGGAAGGTTAAGACCGGGCTGGCTCAGATGCTGAAGGGTGGGGTGATTATGGATGTGGTCAACTCTGAGCAAGCCAAGATTGCTGAGGAAGCAGGTGCCTGTGCCGTGATGGCGCTGGAGAGGGTCCCGGCGGATATCAGGGCGGCCGGTGGGGTCGCCCGTATGGCTGACCCAACGATTATTGAAGCTATCATGAAGGCGGTCTCTATCCCGGTGATGGCTAAGTGCCGCATCGGTCACTTTGCTGAGGCTCAGGCGCTTGAGGCTCTTGGCGTGGACTTTATTGATGAGTCTGAGGTACTTACCCCGGCTGATGAAGCCCACCATATCTGGAAGCATGACTTTAAGGTCCCCTTTGTCTGCGGCTGCCGGGATTTGGGTGAAGCCTTACGGCGCATCGGTGAGGGAGCAGCTATGATTAGAACCAAGGGCGAGGCTGGCACGGGCAATATTGTCGAGGCGGTCAGGCATATGCGGGCGGTTATGGGTGGTATACGTAAGCTGGTAGATACGCCTGAGGATGAGCTGATGGCAATAGCCAAGGAAATGGGGGCGCCCTTTGAGTTGGTGGTTGAGGTGCACAAAACGGGGAGATTGTCAGTGGTCAACTTTGCCGCTGGTGGGGTGGCTACTCCGGCTGATGCTGCCCTGATGATGCAGCTAGGTGCTGAAGGTGTCTTTGTTGGCTCAGGTATATTTAAGTCTTCAGACCCCGAGGTTAGAGCCAAGGCTATAGTCAAGGCAACTACCCACTTTCAAGACCCTAAAATCATCGCCGAGGTCTCCAAGAGCCTGGGGAAGGCTATGCCCGGACTGGATATAAAGCAAATCCCCACTGAAGAACTGCTGGCACCCAGAGGGTGGTAAGATGAGAATTGGCGTCCTTGCTGTGCAAGGAGCCTTTATTGAGCACATTGATATACTGCATCAACTCAAGGTAGAGGCTTTGCCCATCCGCCTACCCGCAGAACTTAATGGCTTGGATGGGCTAATCATTCCTGGTGGGGAAAGCACCTCCATTGGCAAGCTGATGCAGGACTACAACTTGGTGAGCAAAGTAAAAGAGCTGGGTAAAAATGGCTTACCCATATTTGGAACCTGCGCTGGGATGATTCTTCTCGCCAGCCAGACTTCGGACTCGGAGGTAAAACCACTAGGGCTTATTGATATAACGGTCAGGCGTAATGCCTTCGGCCGGCAACGGGAGAGCTTTGAGACCAAGCTTGAAGTACCAGCGTTGGGAAAAGAGCCATTTCCCGGTGTCTTTATTAGAGCGCCAGTAATTGAACAGGCAAATGGCAATGTGGAAATTCTGGCGCGGCTGGATGATAGCACCAGCGTTGCTGCCCGGCAGGGGAAGATTCTGGTCTGTGCCTTTCACCCTGAGTTGACCAGTGACTTTAGGTTTCACCGCTATTTTTTGGATATCGTTTAGGAGGAGTTGTTGCAGAAGGTAATCGCTGATGATTTAGATGCCCTGCTTAACATTTTACCGCCGCATATTCGCCAGCCATTATCTCGGCAGGAAGATGTTAGCCAGTTGTTAGAGGTAGTCCTTGACTTGGGTCGCCCCCCGGAAGCCCGCTTCCCTCAGCGGGAGGTAATTCTCAACTCCAAGGAAGTTAACCAGCAGGACATAGATTATGTAGTTGCCCGTGTCAGCAGTTTTGGCGATGATAACCGCGCCGGTATTGAGCGCACCCTGCACCGTATCTCAGCCATTCGTAACCGCAAGGGACGTATTGTTGGACTCACCTGCCGTGTGGGCAGGGCTGTCTTCGGCACAATAAAGGTCATAGATGACCTCATCCAGACTGGCAAAAGCGTCCTGCTTCTGGGTCGCCCCGGGGTGGGCAAGACAACCATGCTCCGTGAGGTCGCCCGCGTGCTAGCCGATAACCTCAATAGGCGTGTTGTTATCGTTGATACCTCAAATGAGATTGCCGGCGATGGCGATATTCCCCACCCAGCTATTGGGCATGCCCGGCGGATGCAGGTAAAGACCCCAACCATGCAGCACGCGGTAATGATTGAAGCCGTAGAAAATCATATGCCTGAGGTAGTCGTTATTGATGAGATTGGCACTGAGCTTGAGGCTCAGGCAGCAAGGACTATCGCTGAGCGTGGGGTTCAGCTTGTTGGCACTGCCCACGGTAACACCCTGGAAAACCTGATGATGAACCCCACCCTATCTGACCTCATCGGGGGTATTCAGTCGGTAACCCTGGGTGATGAAGAAGCGAAACGCCGGGGCACACAGAAGTCTATACTGGAGCGGAAGTCGCCGCCGACCTTTGATATTGTTGTTGAAATCCAGGAGCGGGACAGGGTAGCCATTCATCCTGATGTCGGCGAGATGGTTGACGCTATCCTGCGTGGTCAATCAGTAGCCACTGAGATTCGCTGGCTGGATGAGGCAGGAGAGGTCAGAATAGAAAAACAAACGCCGGTGCCAACAGCGCCGAAAACTACCAGAAGAAGGCAGGTTAGGGAAGGTAAGCCACCCCGCCTTTACCTCTTCGGTGTAAATCGGGGGAGGATAGAGCAGGTGGCAAGAGAGCTAAGACTGAGTCTGGATATAGTCAATAACCAGAAAGACGCCAGTCTTTTTGTAACCTCTAAGAGCTACTATCGGCGCAAGCCGCAGAGGGTCAAAGATGCGGAAAACGCCAATCTGCCCATCTATGTCCTTAAGAGTAATACGCCGGCTCAAGTCAGGCAGCTATTAGATACGCTCTACCCAAGTGTTGGCACAAGCAAAACCAACCGCCTAAAGCTTGCCCTTGGTGAGGCCGAGGAGGCGGTTAGCAAGGTGAGGGGTGGTCAGGGGGTGGTGGAGCTCAGCCCGCAGAGCGCCTATATTCGGCGGTTACAGCATCTTATAGCTGAGCGACATAATTTATCCTCAAAGAGCCTGGGCAAAGACCCTGGCAGACGGGTGACGATTTATAAATAGTAAGGGTTAATAAAATTATGTCCCTATTTATCACCTTTGAGGGCGGGGAGGGGAGTGGCAAGAGTGTCCAGGCAAGGGCACTGTTCCGGAAACTTTGCCGGTTAAACATCCCAACAGTTCTAACTCATGAGCCTGGTGGCACCCCGTTTGGTAGCAAGCTCGGTCGCTGGCTGAAGTGGGCTCAGGGTGCTGATATATCGCCACTGGTTGAACTGATGCTGTTTAATGCCTCCCGCGCCCAGCTAGTAACCGAGGTAATCAAGCCTAATCTAGAAGCTAGGAAGATTGTTATCAGCGACCGCTATGCCGACTCTACCATTGCCTATCAGGGCTACGGCCGGGGGCTGGACTTAGAGATGGTCAAGGCGACTAACAAGGCTGCTACCCAAGGACTGAAGCCAGACCTCACCATCCTGCTGGATATTCCAGTAGAAGGTGGGCTTGCCCGCAAGAGGGCTAGAAGCCCAGACCGCTTTGAGGGGGAAGAGTTAGCCTTTCACCAGAGGGTGCGACAGGGCTATTTAAAACTAGCTGCCGATGAGCCTCAGCGCTGGCTGGTAGTAGACGCTAGCCAGCCCAAAGAGAAAATAGCCAAGATTATCTGGCAAAGGGTAAGCCAACTGCTTTCAACCGGGGGAGGCTAATAGATGCGAGTGGCCGTAGCCATGAGTGGTGGGGTGGACTCATCAGTTGCCGCCGCCCTTCTAAAACAGGCTGGCTATGAGGTCTTTGGTGTCACCATGCAAATTTGGCCTTCAGATAAACAGGCTTTTGGTGGCTGTTGCGGGCTTGAAGCGGTAGAAGATGCTAAAAGAGTAGCCTATGAACTGAGCATCCCCCATTACGTGATGGATTTCAGGGATGTTTTCACCCAAAAAGTCATCGCCGATTTCTGTCAGGAATATAGTCTGGGGAGGACACCCAACCCCTGCATCAGGTGCAACCAGTATATCAAGTTTGATGCTTTGCTTGAGAAGGTTATAGGATTGGGTGCTGATTTTCTGGCTACTGGTCATTATGCCAGAATTGAGCCGTCGCCAGATGGCTATCGCCTGCTGAAAGCAATTGACCAGAGCCAAGACCAGTCCTATTTCCTTTATACCTTGGGGCAGAAGGAACTTAAACGTCTGTTGTTACCCATTGGGAACCTACGTAAGGCAGAAGTCAGAAGGCTAGCCACCAAGCTTGGTTTACCTACCAGCGGCAAGCGCGCTAGTCAGGATATCTGTTTTATCCCCGATAATGACTATCGCTCATTTATAACCGAGCGTATCCCGCTCAAAGGCGGGGAAATTGTTGACATAACGGGTAAAATCCTGGGCAGGCACGGTGGTTTAGCCCGATACACGGTGGGGCAGAGGCATGGGTTGGGGCTTGCTTCAGGTAAGCAGCTATATGTGCTCAGGCTGGATGCAGAGAGTAACAGGTTGGTGGTGGGCACCAGAGACCAGCTTTTGCGTAGTATGTTTGTTGCCACCCAGCTAAGCTGGGTATCGGGGGAAGCCGTTAAAGAGTCCACTGCAATAACGGCTAAGGTCAGATATAAGGCACCTGAGGTAGCCGCTAGACTTCATCTCAGTGATAGTAGGGCTGAGGTTCGTTTTATCAAACCCCAGTCGGCGGTTGCCCCTGGTCAATCGGTTGTATTTTACCACGGCGACATTGTCTTGGGTGGGGGAATAATAGATGCCGTCCTTTGCTGAAGAAGAAATGCTTGTCGCACAGGGTTACCAGCGCATCGCTGGCATTGATGAGGTGGGGCGGGGTGCCCTAGCCGGTCCGGTGGTAGCCGCCGCCGTCATTCTACCCCATCATATAGACGCACCATGGCTTATTGAGGTGAGGGATAGTAAGCAGTTAACCCCAGCCCGACGAGAGGTCTTGTTTCACCGTATCCACGAGATAGCTATTTCCATAGGCGTTGGCTTAACTCCCCATCACCTGATAGATGCTTATGGGATAATCAAAGCAACACGCCTGGCGATGAAACTAGCCGTAGACCAGCTTTCACCACCGCCTGAGTCCCTGCTTATAGACTATATGAGCCTTCCCGAGGTCGGGCTACCGCAAAAGGGGATAACTGATGGTGATAATTTATGCCTCTCTATAGCCTGCGCCTCAATCATTGCCAAGGTAGCGCGAGACCGGCTTATGGTGGAGTTTGATGGAATCTACCCTGGTTACGGGCTGGCTCAACATAAGGGCTATGGCACCAGAGGACACCTTGAATGCTTATCCAAGCTTGGTCCGTGCCCGATACATCGCCGGTCATTTAGGCCGGTAAAGGACATGGTGCAGGGATTGTTTAGAGAAACATGAAGCGCAAAACCACTGGTATCATAGGCGAAAAACTGGCTAGGGATTTCCTCAGGAAGCGGGGCTACCGTATCCTGGAGACTAACTACCGCTGTCCTAAGGGTGAGGTTGACCTCATCGCCGAGCATAAAGACTTTCTAGTCTTTGTTGAGGTTCGGGCTAAAAGAAGCCGTGATTTTGGCACTCCGGAAGAGTCAATTACACCAACTAAGATGGAACACTTGAGAACGGTCGCCGCTCACTACTGTCAAACCCACCATAACCTGCCCCAGCTGTGGCGCATTGATGTTGTCGCCGTGGAGCTAGGCCAGAAGGGGAAGCCATTGCGAATTGAGCTGATTGAGAACGCAGTAGGTGAAGCCTGAGGCTTTTATTTTTCTCCCCACCTCACCTTCCTCCCCGTAGGTATTCTTTCCCACCCACCCGCCCATCAGGTCTCGCTTCTCTCTGAATCTTTACCTCCAAATCGAAGCTATGCTAGAATTAGCTATGGCTTCAGGAGCAAGAGAAAGGCTACGCATTATTGATGCTAACCTGAACCGCGCTGGCGAGGGGCTTCACCTCCTTGAAGATGTTGCCCGGCTGCTGCTTAATGATGGCGGTCTGACCCAGCAACTAAAGACTATACGCCATGAGATATTGAGGGGTGACTTGTCGTTTAACCAGCAGCTTATTCAGTCCCGGAACTCAGAGGGTGACGTTGGGGTTGAGATTGAAGCCCCGGGGGAGGAGAGGGAACTGCCGATAATGGTGGTGGCTAATGCTAGAAGGGTTCAGGAATCGCTGAGAATTCTGGAGGAGCTATCCAAAATCCCAACCGCCACCCCCAAGTTAGACCCGCAAAAATTCAAACAAGCCCGCTTTGCCCTCTATACCATAGAGCAAAAACTGCTATCTAGGTTATGGCGTCAGGATAAAGCAAAGCGTCTAACCGGACTTTATGCCATCATAGATAGCCAGAGCTTAGGCGGTCGCCGCCATATTGAGGTCGCTGAAGAGCTCATTCGGGGTGGGGCTAAGACAATTCAACTGCGAGATAAGCTCCGAAGCAGAAGCGAGCTTCTGCCAATAGCACAGGGGTTAAAAGAACTATGTTCCAAGCACGATGTGCTTTTCATAGCCAATGATGACCTTAGTTTAGCCCTGACGGTTGACGCTGACGGGTTGCACCTGGGTCAAGAAGACCTGCCGGTCTCGGTAGCCCGAAGGCTTTTGCCTATTGACAAGCTCATTGGCTGCTCGGTGAGTACTGTAGGCCAGGCGCTGACTGCCCAGTCCGACGGTGCTGACTATATTGCCGTCGGCTCAATCTACCCAACATTGTCCAAGGAGGGGGCGGTGGTGGTAGGTATAGAAAGGCTATGCCAAATTAGGCAGGCAGTAAGCCTGCCCCTGGTGGCTATCGGTGGTATCAACAGGGACAATGTATCTGAAGTTTTAGATGCCGGCGCTGATGCGGTGGCAGTGATTAGTGCTATCCTCAAGGCAGAGGACGTGGCAGAGGCAACCCGGCAGATTATAGCTGCATGTGGGACAGGAAAGTGAGTGGATTAACCGAAAATCTGGACTCGATTGCTAATCGTATTCGTCAGACTTTCTTATCTAGGGATGGAGCCAGGGAGAAGGTTATGCCCCTGTGTCGTGAGGTAATTCGTCACTGTGGGAATGCCATCCGTGCTGTCCATCGTCAGGAGTTTGACCAGGCTAAAGAGTTGCTCAAATCAGCCCATAACCGGTTAACCAAGGTTGAGCCGGCTGTCTCTGGCTATGGCGAGCTTAGTTATGCTGGCTTTGTCAGGGATGCGCAGAAGGAGTTTGCTGAAGCCAGTATTACCCTTGCCCTGGTGACGGGGGCTCGTCTCCCCCACCCCGATGAACTGGGTATTGACGGTGCTGCCTATCTGAATGGAATGGGTGAAGCCGTTGGTGAGCTTAGGCGCTACCTATTGGATAGTATGAGGCGGGGTGACCTGTCTCGTGGGGAGGAGCTCCTGTCAGCCATGGATGGTATTTACAACGTGCTGGTCACAATGGACTTCCCCGATGCCATAACCGGTGGTCTGCGCCATACTACTGATATGGTTCGTGGGGTGGTGGAAAGGACACGCAGTGATCTGACTTTAGCTATAGGGCAAAAGGAAGTAACAGATAAGCTGGCGGATTTCTCTACGGATAAGCCGGGAAGAAACAAGGCTTAACCTAAGCCTTGTTTCTCCTTCTTAACAAAATGTGCCGATGCATAACGGCACAGTCTTTGCCTGCCAGGCAATTGCTTGAATTTGGCAACCTCATCTTCGCTGATAACGGCTATCGTTCCGAATCTATCCTGTATGTCCTGGGCAAAGGCGCAGTGCCCACATTCATAGTTGCGGTCACAGAGGCGATAGGAAACAGCACCGAGTTCTAACCAAAGATGTTCCTTACCTAATTTTTTTTTCTCTACTTCTCCTAATGCTCCTCTGATTAACTTCTCCAGCTCCTCAAGCTTAAACGGCTTGACTAAATAATCGAGGAGTCCCAACCTTTTCGCCTTTTCCAGGGTCTCTTTTGACGGGTAGGCAGTAATGATTATCCCCTTAGTTTCTGATTTAAGCTCTTTGGCTTGCTCGAATACTTGCAAGCCATCAATGCCAGGTAACCTCAGGTCAAGGACTACGACACCAAACTGTTCCTTCTTGATTCTGTCCAGGGCTTCCTCACCACTGTCAACGCACTCAACATCATATCCATCCTCAGTAAGCCAGTCCCGCAGGGCTTCCCTCAGCACAGTCTCATCTTCTACCAGCAGAATCTTTCTCTTCTTAGATTTCATTATTTTACTCCTAAAGATAGGCTGTTGTAGTTTAGCATACCCTTTGACTAAATACCACTAGTCTTGGATTCCGGTAAGGCTTTAGCTTTTTGCTCCTTTTTGAGTAGTGCCTCCCGTCGTGCTTGTAGCTTGACTAGCTTTTGCTGGAGGGCATCCTCCATCATCTGCCCGAACGCACAGATGGCACACTGGAAGAGACGGGAGCAAATACGGTAGGAGACATCGCCCTTGAGGGCATAACGGCAAAGCCTCTGACTGCCTGGTAGTTCCCTAAACCGCTCCAGCGCCTGGTCAAGCTCGGGGGTTTCCCCTGCCGCCATTTTCTCCTGCATCGTCTGGTCAAACTCGCAGGTGAGGCAGTCATAATCCCGGGTGCAGATGCGGTAAGTTACTAGCCCCATCTTCATCCAGAGGCACTCCTTGGGCTTAGCCTCTGTAACAATAACCCCCTCAATCCTAGGCTCGGCTAGGGCTTGCTTTGTCGTTCTGATCCAGACCCGCGTCTCAATGCTGGCTGGGGCAACGGCGAGGATAGATTCAAATTCCCTTAGTGCCTCAGTATAGCGGCCAGCGTTAAAATGCTCCTTTCCCTGCTTGAGGTGAAGTGGGATTTCCTCTGGAGCTATAGCTATAATTTTTTCATCCCTTGCCTCTTTCGCAGGCAGGACTATGGCTTCTTTGGGAGCAGCCTTTGGCTTTATCTTCAGTTGAACCGGTCCCAGGGTCTTCTCAATCAGCTTTTCCATGGCATCAAGGCTAAACGGCTTGGGTAGATAGTCAACGGCACCTAACTTCATTGCCTCCACTGCGGTCTCTACCGAGGGGTAGGCGGTAATAATGATACCGTTGATTTTTGGTTTTTGTGCCCTGGCTTCCCTTAATACCTCAAGCCCGCTTTTACCAGGCAGCTTCATGTCAAGGATGAGGAGGCTGAAGTCCTGCTCTCCAATTACCTTTAATGCCTCTTCACCGTGCTCTGCGGTCTTTACCGGGTAGCCTTCGTCAGTAAGCCAGTCTCGGAGCGACTCCCTCATAATGGCTTCATCCTCTACTACCAGTATTGGTTTCATTTCCTTACCTCCTGTAATCCATATTCCTTGGCTTTATTGTATAGGGTCATCCTTGAGATGCCCAGAACCCTCGCTGCCTCGGTATAATTCCCCTTGGTTTGAGCCAGGACACTCAGGATATGGTTTCTCTCCACCTGCCTGAGGTTTTTCTCCAGCGGGATTGAGCGAGCCACCAATTTTTGCTGCAGGGAAAGGTTTTTCTCAATTAGTTTCTGGTGCTCCACCAATTTTTCAATTAATATTTCCACCCTTTCCGGGCAGAATGGCTTCTCAATGTAGTCGTAGGCTCCTTCTCTTATCGCCGTAATAGCGGTGGGGAGGCTTCCATAGGCGGTAATGATGATAACCTCAATGTCAGGGGATATCTCCTTGGCTCGCTTCATTAGCTTGATTCCATCCATCCCCGGCATGACTAAATCAGCAATAGCAATCCTTAGCCCCTCCCGCTCGATAATCTCTAGGGCTTGGGGTCCATTTCCCGCGGTGAATACCTCATAACCGGCCTCGGTCAGCCAGTCATGGAGTGACTCGCGGATAATGGCTTCATCATCAACTACAAGGACTTTAGCTTTTCTCTTCATGGCGCAATGGTAAATAGATAGTGAAGGTAGTACCCTCTCCTTCTTTGCTTTGCACTTCTATCTTGCCGTGATGGCGCTGGATAATTCCATAGGACACAGCCAAGCCTAGGCCTACCCCTTTCACCTCTCGCCTGGTGGTGAAGAATGGAGTAAAGAGCTTGCGCATATTCTCCGGAGAGATACCAACGCCCGTGTCCTGAACCCCTATCTTGACCTGAGTTTTGTCAGCCGAGGTGCGTATGGCCAGTGTGCCCCCATTTGGCATTGCCTGAATGGCATTCATAATAAGATTGGTGCATACCTGTTGAAGCTGGTCAAAATCAGCTGAAATCCTCGGTAGTGCCGGGTCAAGCTCTTTTAGCACCTCAACGTGCTGTAGTTCAGCGGAGTGGGCAGCAAGTTCAAAGCTTCGGTTAATGACCTCATTAATGTCCACATCCCAGAACCTTGGTGGTGATTGCCGGGCAAAGTCAAGGAGGTTTCGAATTAACCTAGAGCTGCGGGTGAGCTCGGATTCCATCTTTGACAGATATTCAGTGGCACTTTCCTTGGTGAGTTTATCACTATTTATCTTTTTGGCTAGTAGTTGGGTATAGACCAGTACTCCCGCCAGAGGATTATTAATCTCGTGAGCAACGGCAGCTGCCAGCTGACCCAGAGAGGTTAGCTTCTCAGCTTGGATTAGGCCTTCTTGGGTAGACCTTAATGTGTGAAGCAGATATGGCCAGCACATCTCAACCTCAGCTATGCCCTGGCAAACACTAGTAGCCAGCTCCCGACAGGTGGTGTAGCCGCAGCCGCCACAATTCATCTGGTCCATCAGCTCTGCCTTCCCAATCTGCTTTAAGACGCCTTGGATCTCCTCCTCACTAGGGGTAGCCAGACCGACGCCTTGGGCGGTGAACTTGCGGCTGAGGTCAATGCCAGAATACTTCTTTATGTCCTTTTCGGTTTGAGCCGGGTCGGCATGGCTGGCAGCATAGCTAGCGACAAGTTCCTTGCGCCTGAAGCCACTCAGCTCGTTATCAATAACCGGTCCGTCAATGCAGCCATGGCAGAAATGTAGGTTGATAAATCTGGCAGTGATTTCTCCCTCAGCGAATTCTCGGAGGATTTTAGTCACGTAATCATGACCATGGGCGTTTATCGTGTCATTTTTAACAATATCGTCAGGCAGTCCAGCTATCATAAATAGCCCTTTTGACAGGGGGAAAAGGCGACCAAGGTCAGGTTTGGGGCCAGAGAATGGCTCCTCCCCCTCCGTTTCAGGGGTAATCCCTTTGGCGGCAAACATCTCCTTCAGCTCGGCAAAGGTCAGGACGCCGTCTATTACCCCTGCCACTATCTCGTCCCGGCTCTCAACCTTCTTGGCGACACAGGGGCCAATGAAAACTACCTTAGCTGGGGGATTATACTGCTCTTTGATTACTCTCCCCATGGCAATCATCGGTGAAGCAATGGGCGCTAGTCTGCCGACTAGCTGGGGATAGTATTTTTCAATGTAGGTTACCACTGCCGGGCAGTTAGAGGAGAGGAGAGGTTTGCCCTTGTTGTTACTTATGAGCCGGGCATATTCCCGACCAACAAGCTCAGCACCAAAGGAGTCTTCCATAACCTCGCTAAACCCAAGTTTTTTCAGGGCAGCTACCAGCTGTTCTGCCTTACACTTGAGTAGGGCAGCAGGGAAGGAGGGGGAAAGGACAGCGATTACATTAGGATATTGTGTTAGTAGTTGCCAGACTATCCCGATGTCGCTCTCCACCTGCTTTGCCTTTGGGACGCAGACCTGAATACAGGTGCCGCAGGCAATGCAGCGCTCCTTTATCACCTGAGCCAAGCCCTCCTCCACCTTGATTGCCTTACACGGGCAAGCGCGGATGCAGGCATAGCACCCCTTACATTTTTCTCGGTCAGTATAGACTATGCTCATTTGTATAAATATTATACTATATTAATAGGGAAATGTCAAGAAATTTATCAAATTCGGTAATGTCTTGACCAGGGTGTTCCCCTATGCTAATATAGAGGGGTTTAATGAATTTGACCTCTCTAATGAATTAGACCCTTTGATATAGTTTGCGCTGGACACAGGAGGACAAAGTGGAGCCTAAGATTGGTGTTTATGTCTGTCATTGTGGGACTAATATCGCTGGCACCGTGGATGTTGAAGCGGTTACTGAGTTTGCCCGAGGCTTGCCTTCGGTGACTATTGCTCGCCGCTACATGTATATGTGTTCTGACCCAGGTCAGGAGCTGATTAGAAAGGATATTAAGGAGCTGGGGGTTAACCGGGTAGTGGTGGCTTCCTGCTCTCCAACGCTGCATGAGCGAACCTACCGTAGGGTTTGCCAGGAGTCAGGATTAAACCCCTATCTCTTTGAGATGGCTAATATCAGGGAGCATTGCTCGTGGATAACCGAAGACCGCAGCGCTGCCACCGAGAAAGCCAAGGCTCTGGTTAGCGCCGCAGTAAGGCGCGTTTTCCATCAGGAGCCTCTGGAGGCCAAGAGGGTCCCGGTCAACCCCAATACCCTGGTGGTGGGAGGGGGCGTGGCTGGCATTCAGGCTGCCTTGGAGATTGCTGATTCTAGGCATAAGGTCTACCTAGTGGAGAGAGAGCCTTCTATCGGCGGGCACATGATTCAGCTGGATAAGACCTTCCCTACCCTTGATTGCTCGGCTTGTATTCTCACCCCCAAAATGAGTCTGGCTGGGTCTCACTCATATATTGAGCTAATGTCCTATAGCCAGGTGGCTGAGGTTTCAGGGTATGTTGGCAATTTCAAGGTTAAGATAAAAAAGAAGGCAAGATATGTTGATGTTGATAAGTGTACCGGGTGTGGCGAGTGCGCTAATGTTTGTCCGGTTACGGTACCGAATGAGTTTGACCTCGGACTGAGTCAGAGAAAGGCAATCTATAGACCCTTCCCTCAGGCGGTGCCCAATGCCTTCGCTGTTGATAAGCGGGGCTACCCGCCGTGTCGCTCTGCCTGCCCGGCTGGGGTCAATGCCCAGGGGTATACTGCCCTTATTTCTCAGGGCAAATTCAAGGAGGCCCTTGAGGTGCTACGGCGAACTATGCCCTTTGCTGGGGTCTGCGGGCGTGTCTGTACCCACCCCTGTGAACTGGAGTGTGAGCGGGGGAAGGTTGATGAGCCGGTGTCTATCCGCACTCTAAAGCGTTTCATGGCTGATTATGAGTTGAGGGTGGGGAGACAGAAGGCGACCCCGATTGAACGGACGAAGGAGGATAGGGTAGCTATTGTTGGCTCTGGTCCAGCGGGACTGGCCTGTGCCTATGACCTGATACGGCAGGGATATCCGGTTACCGTCTTTGAGGCTGCCCCGGCGAGTGGCGGTTTGCTGCGCTATGGCATCCCTGAACACAGGTTGCCGAAGAAGGTGCTGGATAATGAAGTTAGCTATATTCAAGAGCTGGGGGTGGAGATAAAGACCAATACTCCAGTGAAGAACCTTGAGGATATCTTCAGTCAGGGCTATGAAGCCGTATTCCTGTCTGCCGGTGCCGGGGAAAGCTTGAAGATGGGGATACCCAATGAAGATGCCAAGGGTGTAATCCATGCCCTGGACTTTCTGAAGCAGGTGAGCTTAGGGGTTAAGGTTGACCTTGGGGAGAGGGTGGTGGTTATTGGCGGGGGCAATGCTGCTGTAGATGCAGCTAGAGTAGCCTGTCGCCTTGGGGCAAAAGAGGTTTCTATTGTCTATCGGCGCTCCCGTGCTGAAATGCCTGCCGTTACTACTGAAGTGGATGAGGCAGAGCATGAGGGAGTAGCTCTTCACATCCTGGCAGCGCCGGTCAGGGTTCTAGTTAAGGATGAGCGGGTAACTGGCATCCAGTGTATTCGGATGGAGCTAGGAGAACCTGATGCCAGTGGTCGTCGGCGCCCAGTTCCGATTAAGGACTCAGAATTTGAGATGGATGTTGATAACGTAATTATCGCCATCGGGCAGGCAGTGGATAAGGCGGTGCTTCCCAAGGAGCTTGAATACACGGCGTGGGGGACCCTGGCTGTTGACCAGGTAACCCTGCAGACAAACATTGAGGGTGTTTTTGCCGGTGGCGATGTAGTTTCTGGTCCGGCTGATGTTATTGCTGCTATTGCTGCGGGTAAGGAAGCTGCCATCTCAATAGACCGCTACCTGAGGGGGGTTGATTTGAAAACGAGGAGACCAGTCCCTATCGCCAAGGTGAAGGGGGTATCAAAAACAGGGGTAGTGGCTAAGGCAAGGCAGGCTATGCCAACGCTTGACCTTAAGAAGCGAAAGGGCTTTGCCGAGGTTGAGCTTGGCTTTGATGAAAAGACGGCGATTGAGGAAGCCAAGCGTTGCCTGAACTGTGGTGTGTGCTCGGAGTGCATGGAGTGTGTTAAGGTATGCCAAGCCGGGGCAATCAATCAGGAGATGGGGGAGGAAACAGTGGAGGTGGAGGTTGGTAACATAATCATAGCTACTGGCTATGACGCCTTTGACCCAACTCCCCTCTACCAGTATGGCTATGGGAGACTTGATAACGTTATCACTGCCATGGAGTTTGAGCGGCTGATTAATGCCTCAGGACCAACCAGTGGCGAGGTCAGGCTTAAGGACGGCTCTCATCCCAAGACGGTGGGCGTTATCCACTGCGTGGGCAGCCGGGATAAGAAGTATCATGAGTATTGCTCGCAGGTTTGCTGCATGTACTCAATGAAGTTTAGTCACCTGATAAGGGAGCATGTCCCCGGAGCCCAGGTCTACGAATTCTATATTGACCTCAGGTGCGTGGGCAAGGCCTTTGAGGAGTTCTATAACCGCATTCTTGATGAAGGGACAATATTTGTCCGCGGTCGGCCGGCTGAGGTGACCAATATCGCCGAAAGCCCTGAGGAAGAAGGTAAGCTTATTATCATCGGTGAGGACACTCTAATTGGTCGTCAGCGCCGTGTCCCGGTTGATTTGGTGGTATTGAGCACGGCTCTCCAACCAAGGGCAGATGCCGACGAGGTTGCCAGGCTATTCTCCGTTAGCCGCAGCGCCGATGGTTTCTTCCTGGAGAAGCACCCCAAGCTTGACCCAGTGGCAACAATGAATGACGGCATTTTCGTCGTTGGCTGTTGTCAGTCGCCCAAGGATATTCCTAACAGTGTGGCTCAGGCTTCGGCGGCTGCCGCCCGAGCTTTAGCCGCAATCACTGCCGGCGAGATAGAGATTGAGGCGACTACGGCAATGGTTAGTGAGGAGCTATGTTCTGGGTGCAAGACATGTAGCGACCTCTGCCCCTTCCATGCCATTTCCTTTGATGAGGAAAAGAGGGTCAGCCGGGTTAACGAGACGCTATGTAAAGGCTGTGGTGTGTGCGTAGCTGCCTGCCCCAGCGGTGCCATTGCCGGCAGGCACTTTACCACCGAGCAGCTTATGGCTGAGATAGAGGGAGTTTTGGTATAAGAAGGAGGAGTCTAAATGGCTGATGTGCGCTTTATTGATGAAGTATGTTCCATCCCTGGTGGCGAGGCTATCCGCTCCTGTATTCAGTGTGGTGTGTGCACCGGCTCCTGTCCTACTGCCAGCCGATGGGACTACCCACCGCGGCAGGCTATTGCTATGGTGCGGGCTGGGCTGAGGGACGAGTTATTATCCAGCAACTCAATGTGGTTCTGTGCTTCTTGTTATACCTGCACCGTGCGTTGCCCGCGAGATATTAAGCCCACTGATGTTATGCATGTCCTGGAAGTCCTGGCCATCAAGAATGGCTTGAGCACCAAGCGAAGCCGGACACCGGTGATGTATCAATGCTTTGTTGACTCAGCTAAGGGCAATGGGCGGGTGTATGAGCTGGGCATGATGCTTAAGCTCTTCCTGCGGACCAATCCCTTTGCTGCCCTTAAGCTAGCACCAGTTGGGCTGGGACTACTTTTGCATCGGCGCCTACCACTAAAGCCAAACCGAATAAAGGGGATAGGCGAAATTAAGGTCATCCTGAATAAGGCTAAAGCCCTGGGAGGTGCCAAGTGAAAGATTATTCCTATTTCCCTGGTTGCTCCGCCGAGGCTACAGCTTCACCCTTGGGTCTTTCTGTTCTACCTGTGGCCAAGGAATTAGATATGGATTTGATTGAGCTTGAGGATTGGAATTGCTGTGGCTCCAGCCCCTACGGCTCGGTAGACAAGCTGGAGGCGACCTGTATCGCTGCCAGAAATCTGGCATTAGCGGAGAAAAAGGGGCTTGACCTGGTAACCCCGTGCTCCAATTGTTTTGTTGTCTTACACGAAGCCAATACTCATCTTGAAGAGTTCCCCCGCCTCAGAGAGCAAGTAGGTGAGGCACTGGCTACAGCTCGCTTGGGCTATAAGGGAGGAGTCCGAGTTCGGCACCTGGCTGAGGTCTTATATCGCGATGTTACCCCTGAGGTTATTGGGGCTAAGGTAACCAAGCCCCTTAAGCGGCTTAAGGTGGCACCCTACTATGGCTGCCAATTAGTTCGCCCTGGTGGCTTTGATGACCCGGAGTCCCCCCACTCACTGGATGAGGTGGTAGCCAGCCTTGAGGCTGATGTCGTCCCGTGGCAACTGAAGGCTCACTGCTGCGGTAGCTCTCTGGTTATGCCTGAGCCAGAGGTAGCTTTGGAGCTGATTAATAAACTTTTGCGCAACGCCCAGGAAAATGGTGCCCAGTGTCTGGTTACCCCCTGCCCCTTGTGTCAGATTAACCTTGATGCCTATCAGAGCCAGGTCAACAGGCGGTTCAAGACCAAGTATAACCTTCCTGTTCTGTTCGTCACCCAATTGATAGGTGTTGCCTTAGGTATCAGGCCTGAAGAACTGGGTTTGTCGCGAAACATTGTGTCACCAATGAGGGTATTAGCTCCGTATCTCTGAATTGAAAATTGATATGCGCCTGAGCTACGTCATAGGGCCGTTAGCCATTTTACTTTTGTCTTTAATTCTTTCCGCCTACTTTTATCACCTGCTTCCCGCTGAGCTAGCCAGCCACTTTAGGCTTGATGGTACACCTGATGGGTGGCAAAGTCGGGAGATAACCATGCTCTGGATGCTTATGTCGCAGCTTGTCTTCGTCCTTTTGACGGCGGGTATTGCCTGGGGGACAAGCCGACTCAGCACCCGCTTCGGGCAGGGGGAGGGCGGGATAAGAGCGGAAAGGGTGGTCTTATTCATGGGCAACCTCATTGTCCTACCCCAGCTTTTGGTCTGCTTTGCAATGGTTGATACTTTCAGCTACAATCTATACCAAAGACACATCATGCCGATATGGATATTTCCTCTAATTATCCTGGGGCTGGTTACCATTGCTCTCGGGATATTTCTGGTCTATATTTTCTCAAAGGCAAGAGGAGGACAGCGTGGTTGATATGGCAAAGCTCGTCTCCCTGTGCCAGAGGCGCGGCTTTATCTTCCCTAGCAGCGAAATCTACGGGGGACTATCCAGTTGCTGGGACTATGGACCTCTGGGCGTAGAGCTGAAGCAGAATGTAAAGCAAGCCTGGTGGCGAGCAGTGGTTCAGCAGCGCGATGATATGGTAGGCCTAGATGCCAGCATCCTGATGCACCCCCGGACGTGGGAAGCCAGTGGACATACTAAGGGTTTCGCCGACCCTCTGGTTGAGTGCAAGGGCTGCCATTTGCGCTGGCGCAGTGATGAGGTCAAGGGTAACGCCTGTCCCTCCTGCGGCGGCGAGCTAACCGAGCCTCACCTATTTAATCTGATGTTTAAGACCTTCATGGGGCCTGTTGAGGACGAGGCTAGCGTCGTTTATCTGCGCCCGGAGACGGCTCAGGGTATGTTTGTCAACTTTGAGAATGTGGTCAATACCACCAGAAAGAGGCTTCCCTTCGGCATCGCTCAGATTGGCAAAGCCTTCCGCAATGAGATTACCACCGGCAACTTTATCTTCCGCTGTCGGGAGTTTGAGCAGATGGAAATAGAATTCTTCGTTAAGCCGGATAATGCTAAGTACTGGTTTGACTACTGGATTGAGGAACGCACTAACTGGTATGTGAATCTGGGCATCAAAAAGGAAAATCTCAGGCTTCGCCAGCATTCTAAAGAGGAACTGGCACACTATGCTAAAGAGTGCTATGACATTGATTATCTTTTCCCCATGGGCTGGGCGGAGCTGGAGGGTATTGCCAACCGCGGTGACTTTGACCTTGTCCAGCACTCAAGCTTTAGTGGCAAGACCCTGAGCTATTATGATGAAGAGACTAAAGAACATATCACCCCTTATATTATTGAGCCATCGGCTGGGGTTGACCGCACCTTCTTGGCTTTACTCTGCGACGCCTATGATGAAGATATAGCTGATGGTGAAGCGCGGGTGCTGCTCCACCTCCACCCCGACCTAGCCCCAATCAAGGTGGCGGTACTGCCCCTCAGCCGGCGGGAAAATCTGGTTTCGCTGGCGAAGGAGGTCTATGCCGACCTGCGCCGGCACTTTATGACCCAGTATGATGATGCCCAGTCAATCGGGCGGCGCTACCGGCGCCAGGACGAGGTTGGCACCCCCTTCTGTGTCACCATTGACTTTAAATCCTTAGAAGATAAGCAGGTCACCATCAGGGAGCGCGACAGCTTAAAGCAAATACGAGTCCCCATCGCTGAACTAAAGAAGACCCTCCAAGCCAAGCTGGAAGGCGAGGATTTATTTGTCCTTCCCCCCGGCGGTAGTATATGGAAAGAGGGAGAGGCATCTAAGCAGTAGGGAGTTAGAGAGTTAGGAGGGCGGAGCCCACTCAGTTGCCATTACTGATAAAAAGGGGAGTTTGAGGGGCGCTAGCCCCTCATAAAAAATATCTCCCCCTTCCCTTTGTTAAAGGGAAGGGGGTCAGGGGGATAGGATTTTGAAAATCCTCCACTTTGCCGACCTTCACCTTGGTGTTGAGACCTACGGGCGTCTTGACCCGGTTACCGGACTATCCTCGCGCCTGCTTGATTTTCTAAACGTCTTAGACCAGGTGGTGGATTTCGCTATAGAAAATAAGGTTGACCTTGTCCTCTTCTGCGGTGATGCCTATCGCAGCCGCGAGCCAACCCAGACTCACCAGCGGGAGTTTGCCAAGAGAATCAATCGCCTTTCCACCAGTGGCATCCCCATCTTTCTCCTGGTTGGCAACCATGACCTGCCCAATGCCATCGGCAGGGCTACTACTACTGAAATCTTTGATACCCTGGCGGTGAGAAATGTTTATGTCTCTAACCGCCCCGATGTATACCGTATCCCAACCAATAATGGAACAGTTCAGATAGTATCCTTACCTTGGCTGAGGCGTAGTGCCTTATTAACCAGAGAAGAGACCAAAAATCTAACCTTCGACCAGATAAACCAGAGGCTGGAGCAGGCACTAAGCAGTGTCATCACTGTCAATATCTCAAAGCTTGCCCCGGAGCTGCCGGCGATGCTGGCGGCACATGTCTGGGTCTCCGGGGCTCAGGTCGGCTCGGAGAGGTCAATGGTTATCGGGCAGGAGCATGCCTTATTGCTAAGCGATGTTGCCCGTCCTGCCTTTGATTATATCGCCTTGGGTCATATTCATAAGCATCAGGTTCTGGGTAATAGTCCCCCGGTGGTCTACCCCGGCAGCCTGGAGCGGCTTGATTTCGGCGAGGAAAAGGATGACAAGGGCTTTTATCTTGTTGAAATTGACCCGAGTAGGGAAATTGGAAAAAGGCTTGTTTCTTTTGACTTCCATCCGGTGAGGGGGCGGCGCTTTCTCACTATTGAGGTCAGTATTGAGCCAGAGGATGCCGACCCGACATCGAGAGTGCTCAAGGCTATCGCCGAGCAGCAAGATAAGGTGAAGGACGCCATCGTCCGGCTGAGTATCAGTCTGCCGGCGGAGATTGAGGGTCAATTCAGGGACAACGACATCAGGAATACTATGAAAGAGGCTCACTACTTTACCATTGCCAAGGATATTAAGCGGGTCCCTCGCCTTAGACTGGGGAAGTGGACCGCCGAGGAGATAACCCCCCTTGACGCCCTTAAGGCATATCTGGAATCAAAGAAGATAGCCCCGGAGCGAGCCAAGCTCTTGCTTGAGTATGGGGAGAGGCTTATCCAAGAGCAGAGGACTAAATAGGGTAATTACAATTGCTTGACTTCTCATTTGCTGATAAGCTATACTACTTATGGTTCAAGAGCTGAAGGTCTAATACCTGTAACATATGATATCGCGGGCAAGGGGCAGAGCTAAGCTTGAGAGTTTTCTCCCTAAGTCTTAGCTCTAATTATGCCTAAAGCAAGATTCCAATGAAGATTGCTATTAGCGGCAAGGGTGGGGTAGGTAAGACCCTATTAGCCTCACTCCTTTCCCGGACATTCGTTGAGGCTGGCTACTCCGTTTTAGCTATAGATGCTGACCCCAATTCTAATTTGGCTGCCACCCTTGGCTTCCCCCATTCTGATGAGATAACCCCAATATCTGAGATGAAAGAACTCATTGAGGAGAGAACAGGAGCACGACCTGGTAAGACTGATATCTATTTTAAACTGAATCCCAAGGTGGATGACCTGCCACAAAAGTATTGTCGGGAGCATAATGGAATTAGATTAATGGTAATGGGGCAAGTTAAGCGGGGTGGCGGTGGTTGCTATTGCCCGGAGAACGTTATGTTACAAGCCTTGGTCAACCATCTGCTCTTGGAAAGGAATGAGGTGGTTATTCTGGATATGGAGGCTGGGATAGAACATCTGGGACGAGCCACAGCCAGGGCAGTAGATAGGTTGATTATAGTGGTGGAGCCGGGCAGAACGAGCGTTGAGACCGCCTATAGAATCAATAAGCTGGCACGGGAGCTTGGTTTACATAATATTGCAATAGTAGCTAACAAAGTCCGCAGTGAGTCTGATAAGGAATTCCTGACCTCTAGCCTTGCTGGCTTTGAATTCATTGGTTTCATTCCCTATGACCAGGCAATAGTGGACGCTGACGTTAGTCAGCGTCCTGTTCTTGATGCCAGTCAGCAAATCATTAGTGAAGTGGTAAAAATCTATCATGCCTTGTTACCAACTGCGGCATGTGGATTAAAGGATAAATAAAAATCTAAAGGAGGTTTTTGTGGCTTACGATGTATCAAAGATGGCAGACTGGCAGATCGCCGAAGCGGCAGAGGAACACATGCCAACCCCAGAGGAGTGGCAAGCAAAACTTGGTCTAAAAAAGGACGAAGTACTTGCCTATGGGAAGGTAGCCAAGCTTGATTTCTTGAAGATTATGGAACGGCTAAAGGATAAGCCCGACGGCAAATATATTGAGGTGACTGCGGTTACCCCCACGCCGCTGGGCGAAGGGAAGACAACAACCACCATGGGTCTTATGGAGGGTTTGGGCAAGCAAGGGGAGAATGTTGGTGGGTGCATCCGCCAGCCTTCAGGTGGACCGACCATGAATGTCAAGGGTACTGCCGCTGGTGGTGGCAATGCCATACTTATCCCCCACACCGAATTTTCTATGGGTCTCACCGGTGATATTAATGACATTATGAATGCCCACAACCTGGCGATGGTTGCCCTCACTGCCAGAATGCAGCACGAGCGTAACTATGATGATGACCAGCTGGCTAGGCTCAGCAAGATGCGCCGCCTGGATGTTGACCCTAACCGGATAGAGATGGGCTGGATAATGGATTTTTGCGCCCAGAGTCTGCGCAACATTATTATCGGCATCGGCGGGCGCATGGATGGCTTCCTGATGCAGTCCAAGTTTGGTATCGCCGTGAGCTCGGAGCTGATGGCTATGCTGTCTATTGTCAGGGATTTGGCTGACCTGCGGGAAAGAATGAATCATATTACCGTGGCTTTCGATATGAAAGGTAATCCTATTACTACGGCTGACCTGGAGGTAGCTGGTGCTATGACTGCCTGGATGCGCAACACCATTAACCCCACCCTCTGCTGCACTGCAGAATACCAGCCCTGTATGGTGCATGCCGGACCGTTTGCCAATATTGCTGTCGGGCAGTCATCAATTATTGCTGACCGCCTTGGCTTAAAGATGTTTGACTACCACATTACCGAGAGCGGTTTTGCCGCTGACATTGGCTTTGAAAAGTTCTGGAATGTCAAGTGCCGCTATAGCGGTCTCAAGCCGCATGTTTCGGTGCTCACCACCTCAATTCGGTCACTGAAGATGCACGGCGGCGGTCCCAAGGTAGTAGCCGGTGTCGCCCTGCCCGAAGCCTATAAGAAACCAGCCCCCGAATTAGTTGAGAAGGGCTGCACCAACATGTTGCACCATATCAATACCATCAGGACGGCGGGCATCAACCCGGTAGTTTGTATCAATATGTTTCCCACCGACACTAAGGAAGAGGTTGCCATAGTTCGCAAGGCGGCTGAGGCAGCCGGAGCTCGCTGTGCTACATCGTCTCATTTTTCTAATGGTGGCGATGGCGCCCTGGAACTAGCTGACGCCGTCAAGGAGGCCTGCAAGGAGAAGAACGACTTCAAGTTCCTCTATCCCATGGAGATGAAGTTGAGGGAGAGGGTGGACAAGATTGCCAAGGTGGTCTACGGCGCCGATGGCGTGTCCTGGGCTCTGGAAGCCGAAACCAAGGCCAAAGCCTTTGAGGCTGACAAGAAATATGACGAATACGCTACCATGATGGTCAAGACTCACCTAAGCCTCACCCATGACCCAAGTATCAAGGGCACTCCCAAGGGCTGGACACTGCCCATCCGTGATATATTGATTTACTCGGGAGCCAAATTCCTCTGTCCCATGGCGGGGACTATCAGCCTGATGCCGGGGACAGGTTCCGATCCAGCCTTCAGGAAGGTAGATGTTGATGTCAACACCGGCAAGGTCAAGGGACTTCATGAGGTAGATTAAGATAAATTAAAGCGAGGATGGCTGTTTGAGTTTTAATATCGCTGTAGCTGGGAAGGGCGGTAGCGGGAAGACATCTATAGCTAGTCTTGTTATTCGCTACTTTAAAAATACAGGCTCAGGACCAATTCTAGCCGTTGATGCTGACCCCAATGCTAACCTAGGGGAGAGTCTGGGATTTGACATAAAGCAAACGGTGGGTATGATACTCTATGATTTTCAGCGGGAAAAGATAAAGATTCCCCCGGGGATGACCAAGGAGGTTTATCTGGAGTATAAACTAAACGAGGCTGTGGTGGAAACTAAGGGGCTTGACCTTCTGACGATGGGGAGGGGTGAGGGTGCGGATTGCTACTGCTATCCCAATCTCGTCCTGAGAAAATTCGTAGACAATCTATCAGAAAACTATACCTATATGGTTATGGATAATGAGGCGGGGATGGAACACCTGTCACGGGGAACGACGCAGGGTGTTGATGAGCTGCTCATCATCTCCGACCATTCGGTGAAGGGCGTTAGAACCGTGGCGCGGATAATAAATCTGGTTAGTGAACTCAAACTGTCAGTGAGGAGGCAATCGGTAGTAATCAACTTTGTCCCCGCCGAGTTAGACCCTCTCGTCGTTGAGGAACTGAACCGATGGGGAATCAACCCCACTGCCATTATACCCTTTGATAAAGAAGTATATCAGTATGACCTCAAGCTGAAGCCACTTCTTGACCTGCCCGATAATTCTCAGGCAGTGAGGGCAGTTAATGCTCTGATGGCAAAACTGCTTAAACCGGAAAAAATTCAGATAAAGGGGTGATAAAGATGACCGCACAACTTATTAAAGGCGCTGAAGTCGCCACCCAGATTCGCGAGGAATTGAAAAAAGAGCTCGCCGAACTTAAGGCGAAGCATGGGGTCGTGCCGGGCTTGGCTACCGTCCTCGTTGGTGCTGACCCCGCCTCGCAGGTCTATGTTGGTGCCAAGGAGAAGACCTGCCAGGAGCTTGGTATCTACTCGGAAAGGCATGACCTTCCGGAGAAGACCACCCAGGGAGAGCTCATCGCCCTGATAGAAAAGCTCAATAAAGCCCCTAAGATTAACGGGATTTTAGTCCAGCTACCCCTGCCCAAACACCTGAATGAGGAGGAGGTTCTCTATACTATTGACCCTAAGAAAGACGTTGACGGCTTTCACCCGGTGAATGTGGGCAAGCTAATGATTGGAGAGCCAGATTATTTGCCATGCACCCCCCATGGTATTCAGCAGCTTCTAATCAGGTCCGGGGTTAAGATTGATGGGGCGGAGGTGGTCGTCGTCGGCAGGAGCAACATTGTGGGTAAGCCTATAGCCAATATCCTGCTTCAGAAGAAACCGGGGGCTAATGCTACGGTAACTATATGTCACACCGGAACCAAGGATTTAGCTTTCCATACTAGAAGAGCTGACATACTTATTGTGGCTGCGGGTAAACCTAAGGCTATCACCGCTGATATGGTCAAGGAAGGGGTGGTGGTCATTGATGTCGGTGTGAATGAGATTGGCAAGACCGCTGATGGTAAGAGAATCCTCGCTGGTGACGTTGACTTTGACGCGGTCAAGGAAAAGGCTAAAGCCATCACCCCGGTTCCAGGCGGGGTGGGACCGATGACTATAACCATGCTTATGATGAATACGGTAAGGGCGGCGAAAGTAGCCGCCGGCATCGCCTAGGAGGAGTCAAGGGATGAAGTATAAGATTGAAAAAAAGAAGGCACCAGGTAGGGAGGAGGTAGAGGTGCTGGGAGCCACCTTTGAGGAGGGCAAACCTGAGGGTGAGGAGGTGGGGAAGTGGCGGCAGAAGCTGGAAAGTAGGGGGGAGAGGCTCAGGTATCTACAAGCTGCCGAGCGATACTGGTATGGCAAAGATTGGTATGGCAGTGAGAAGCGAAAGAAACCGGCTTGAGCAAGGAGGTTTTAAGGATGGCGTTTGAGATTCCTAAGACGTCTTATACCGGCAGGATTAAACAAATAAAGCTGGGCAGCGGTGACAAGGTAGTAACGGTTGGCGGGGAGACATGCTACCCCTTCTACCTCTTTGAGGGAGAGATGCCCCACCCACCTCGGATAGCCATGGAGGTGTGGGACATGCCCCCCGATGACTGGGCTGAGGCTGCCCTGGAACCCTTTGCCGGGGTAACCAATGACCCGGTAGCCTGGGCAAATAAGTGTATTAAAGACTATGGGGCACAGATGATTTGTCTGCAACTAATTAGCACTGACCCCAACGGGCTTAACCGGGGTGTAGATGAAGCCACCGAGGTGGTTAAAAAAGTGGCTGATGCCATTAGTGTCCCCTTAATCGTCTGGGGAACAGGTAATGATGATAAAGACGCTGAGGTACTAAGGAAGGTGTGCGAGGTCTGCCAGGGTAAGAATCTGATTATCGGACCGGTTGCCGAGGGCAACCATAAAAAGATTGGTGCTGCTGCTATCGGTTATCATCATACCGTAATTGCGTCAACGCCTATAGATATAAACCTGGCTAAGCAGCTTAATATCCTTCTGGGTAACCTTGGTGTTCCCGATGAGCTAATTATAGTAGACCCCACCGTCAGTTGTATCGGCTACGGCATTGAGTATTGCTACTCGGTAATGGAGAGAATGAGGATGGCGGGACTAACCCAGCAGGATGAAAAGCTACAGTTCCCGCTCATCTGCAATATATCTAAAGAGGTATGGAAGACCAAAGAGGTACATATCCCGACTGAGGAAGACCCCAAGCTCGGGGATGCCAGGAAACGGGGAATCTTGCTGGAAGCAATGTCAGCCATGGCCCTGCTTCTAGCGGGGGGAGATGTGCTCGTTATGAGGCACCCCGAGGCAATAAAGCTAGTCCGGGAGATGATAGCCGAATTGAGCGCTTCATAGAAAGGGGGATAAGCCGATGGCAGAAGAGACTAAGAGCGTTGATAGTGCCAGCGTCAGGATGATTGAGAAGGCGGCTAGGGATGGGGTTAATACCGCCTTTGACCGGGCTGAGGCGACGAAGCCCTGCCCAATAGGCTTGGATGGCAGTTGTTGTAAGAACTGTGGTATGGGACCATGCCGTGTGCCTTTACCCAAGGGGAAGAAGGAAACACCTGAGGAAAAACAGAAGAGAAAGGGCGTCTGTGGGGCTACCGCGGAGACCATCGCGGCTCGTAACTTCGCCCGGATGATAGCCGGCGGGGCAGCTGCCCACTCTGACCATGGTCGGCTGGTGGCTGAGCTCTTCCTCGCTGTGGCCAAGGGGGAGGCTCCTGGCTATGAGATAAAGGACGAGCAGAAATTACTGCAGGTAGCCCTGGATTGGGGGGTGGAAATCGGAGACCGCAGTAATCAGGAGATAGCCGTTGACATCGGGAATATAGCCCTGAACGAGTTCGGCAAGCAGGAGGGGGAACTCCTGTTTCTGAGGAGGGCACCACTAAAGCGCCAGGAGTTATGGCGAAAGCTGGGGGTTGCTCCCCGGGGCATAGACCGGGAAGTGGTTGAGATAATGCACCGGACCCATATGGGGGTTGACCAGGATTTTCATAACCTGCTCAAGCAGGGGACGAGGGCAGCCCTGGCTGATGGCTGGGGCGGTAGTATGATTGCCACCGAGCTTCAGGACATCATGTTTGGCACCCCGGCGCCAGTCCTGGGCAGGGTAAACCTGGGTGTGCTCAAGAAGGACGAGGTAAATATCATCATTCACGGTCACGAGCCCTTGCTTTCTGAGATGATTGTGGCTGTCTCCCGTGAGCCAGCAATGATAGAATTAGCTAAATCTAAGGGGGCTAAGGGGATAAACCTCGCTGGGATATGCTGCACGGCTAATGAGATACTGATGCGCCATGGTGTGCCCCTGGCGGGAAATTTCCTGCAACAGGAGTTGGCTCTGGTCACCGGGGCAGTGGAGGCGATGGTGGTGGATGTCCAGTGTATCATGCAGTCCCTGCCTGACATCGCCCAGTGCTACCATACCAAGATTATTACCACCTCACCCAAGGCTAAAATCCCGGGAGCGATGCACATTGAGTTTGATGAACATAATGCCATAGAGTCAGCCCGGGCTATAGTTAAGACGGCTATTGAGAATTTCTCCAACCGGGGTGAAAATATTGACATCCCCAAGGAGCAGAGTGACCTGGTGGCTGGCTTCAGCCATGAGACCATAAACTATCTACTTGGTGGTCTATTTAGAGCTTCTTATCGACCACTAAATGACAATATCATAAATGGCAGGATAAGGGGCGTGGCTGGGGTCGTTGGCTGCAATAATCCCCGTGTTACCCACGATGCCATACATCTAGCAATGATTAAGGAGCTGATAAAGAACGATGTATTGGTGGTTCAGACTGGGTGCAGCGCTATGGCAGCGGCTAAGGTGGGGCTGATGACGCCGGAGGCAGCCCGATATGCCGGCGAAGGCTTAGCTTCAGTCTGTGAAGCAGTTGGTATTCCACCAGTGCTACACGTTGGCTCCTGTGTTGATAACAGCCGTATCCTGATGGCAGCTACAGCTATGGTTAAAGACGGTGGTCTGGGTGATGACATCAGTGACCTGCCGGTAGCTGGGGCTGCCCCGGAGTGGTATAGCGAAAAGGCAATTGCCATCGGTCAGTATTTTGTCGCTTCTGGGGTATTCACTGTCTTCGGGGTTACCTGGCCTACCCTGGGAAGCGAAGAGGTAACCAAGCTACTTTTCCAGGACTTTGAAGATATATATGGTGGAAAGTGGGCGTTTGAGCCTGACCCGATTAAGGCCGCCCAGCTTATGATTGCTCATATTGACAGCAAGCGCAAGGCTCTGGGTATTGATAAGGCTAGGGAGCGAATACTCTATGATATGGAGATGAGACGGCAGCTTGAAGCAGTTTAAGCGCTAGATTGGAGGGTTTTAGATGTCTAAGATTATTGCCTCGGCAGCAATTAGAGGGGCTTACAAGATTGTTGAGCAGGCGGAGGAGAAGTGGAAACAAGCAATGGACAAATGGGGAGCCAATGAACCAGTAGGCTTCCCTAACACCGCCTATTATCTGCCGGTGATTTATGGGATTCTGGGTATTAAAGTAGAAAAATTAGGTGATATGGAGCAGGTACTGAAAAGGTGTCGAGCACTTCTCCCCCCGCCGGTGAGGGAGACGTGCCCTCTACCCTATCTGGCACCAGCCCTTGACGCTGGTATGGCAACCTTCTTCGCCGAGGAGTTAATAGAAGCCATAAGGTACTTGGAGACGCCCGATTTTTACACCAGGCAAGAGGAGCCTACTGATAATAATATCTGGCTGGGCGCCGCTGATGATGTCATCCTGAGAAAGAGGGGGATTGAATTTGTTGATGGCACTGCCCCTGGTTTTGCTGCTATCGTTGGTGCTGCCCCGGCCAATGAGATAGCAGTGAACATTGCCCGTGAGCTTCAGAAGGTAAACCAGTATGTCTTTATGTGTGCCGAATATAATGGCAAGAGGTTTTCCGAGCAATTAGTGGAGGCGGGGGTACAGATTGGCTGGCCAACCCGCCTGGTCTCCTTTGGTCCCGATATTAGCGCCGCTGTCTTCGCTATGGGCTTTGCCACTAGAGCGGCTATGTCCTTTGGTGGCATTGAGCCTGGTAATTACCGGAAGATACTTATCTATAACAAAGACCGCGTTTTTGCTTTCGTTCTGCCCCTGGGCTATGTTACCGATGAGTGGTATGCCAATGCCGCCGGGGCAGTCAGTTGGGGATTCCCCACCATCGCCGATACCCCGATACCTGAGGTTTTACCCACTGGCATCTGCACCTACGAGCATGTTGTCTCTAATGTCCCCCACGACAAAATGGTAGCCAGGGCAATAGAGGTAAGGGGGTTGAAGGTTGCTGTGGCTGAGGTGCCGGTTCCGGTAGCCTATGGTCCTGCCTTTGAGGGGGAGCGGGTGCGGGGGGAGGATATCTATCTAGAGTGTGGCGGTGGCAGAACCTCGATGGTGGAGTGGGTTACCACCAAACGGATGGAGGAGGTTGAGGATGGGAAGGTTGAGGTGGTTGGTCCTGAGATGACTGATGTCCCGGCTGGTTCTAGGTTACCCCTGGCGATAGCCGTTGAGGTTGCCGGGAGAGAGATGCAGGAGGACTTTGAACCTATCCTGGAGAGGCAGATTCATCACCTGGTGAACTATGCTCAAGGGCTGATGCACATCGGGCAGAGGGATATTGCCTGGCTCCGAGTGGCTAAACAGGCGGTGGAAAAAGGTTTCAGGCTGCACCACATCGGCGATATCCTCCATGCCAAGCTGCACCAGGATTTCGGGCGGATATTTGACAAGGTGCAGGTAAGGCTCTATACCGAGGAGGATAAAGTAAGGGAGATAGTAGAAAAGGCGAGAGCGGTATATGGTAAAAGGGATGCCCGAATTGAGGGCATGACTGACGAAGGTGTTGATATCTACTATTCATGCACCCTGTGCCAGTCCTTTGCCCCAGGTCATGTTTGCACCATTAGTCCGGAGAGAACCGGTCTTTGTGGCTCATATAACTGGATGGACTGCAAAGCCTCTTATGAGATTAATCCCACCGGACCCAACCAGCCGGTGGCCAAGGGTGAGATTATAGACCCCAAGCTCGGGCAGTGGAAGGGGGTAAACGAGTTTATCTTTAAGGCTTCCCGGGGCAAGATAGACCACTATAACTTCTACAGTATAGTACATGACCCCATGACCACCTGCGGCTGCTGCGAGTGTATTGCCGCTGTCCTTCCTCTGTGCAATGGGATAATGACAGTGAATCGTGAGTATACCGGAGATACCCCCTGCGGGATGAAGTTCACCACCCTGGCGGGGACTATCGGCGGTGGCTTAAGCACCCCAGGCTTTGTTGGGCACAGCAAGTATAATATCTGCCAGAGAAAGTTCGTCTTAGCCGATGGCGGTATAAAGAGACTGGTCTGGATGCCCAAGATGCTAAAGGAGGAGATTGCCGAGCGGCTTAAGGCGAGGGCTGAGGAGATTGGCGTCCCTGAACTGCCGGATATGATTGCCGATGAGACAATCGGTGTCACCGAGGAAGCGATTCTCCCATTTTTGCAGGAGAAAGGGCATCCGGCTTTAACTATGGAGCCGATACTGGGCTAGAAGGAGTTTTGCTATGGCGCTTACTGGGATTGAGATATTTAAGTTATTGCCCAAGACAAATTGTAAGGAGTGTGGAGACCCTACCTGCCTTGCCTTTGCCATGAAGTTAGCTGCGGGTAAGGTGGAACTTTCTGCCTGTCCCTATGTCTCTGAGGAGGCAAAGGCTAAGCTGAGCGAAGCCTCTGCTCCTCCCATCCTGCCGGTTACGATTGGTGTTGGTGATAGGGCACTGAAGGTTGGCGGCGAGACGGTCATGTTCCGCCATGAAAAAAGGTTTGATAACCCTCCCGGTTTTGCCCTCCTTATCAGCGACAGCATGAATGATTCTGAGATTGATAGCAGGCTGGAGAGGTTTAACAACCTTAAATATGAGAGGATAGGTCTCACCCTTCGTGGTGATTTGGTGGCAGTGAGGGGTGATTCGGGTGACGGCACAAGATTTGCCGCGGTGGTGACTAAGGTAAAGCAAAAAACCGATGGCGGCATCATCCTGATGAGCACTAACCCCGATGTCCTGGCAGCGGGGCTAGAGGTCTGTGCTGACCGCAAGCCACTACTCTATGCGGCTGCTGAAGAAAATCTGGATAAGGTGGCGGACTTGGTTAAGGGAAGCCCCTGCCCGGTGGCAGTGAAAGCCTCCAGCGTGGAGGGGCTAGCTGAACTGACGACTAAGCTCACTAGCGCCGGGGTTAAAGACATCGTCATTGATTCAGGTTCTCGAAGCCTGCGCCAGGCATTTAATGACCAGCTCATCATCAGGAATGTTGCCCTAGCCCGAAAATTCCGCCCTCTCGGCTTCCCCACTATTGTTTTCCCCTGTGACATGACTAATGACCCAATGAAGGAGGCGGTGATTGCCTCTATCTTTGTGGCTAAGTATGGCGGCATTATCGTTCTTTCCGATTTTTATGGTGAGAGCCTTTTCCCGTTGCTGGTGGAAAGGCTTAATATCTATACTGACCCCCAGCGACCGCTGGCAACCACCGAGGGGATCTACCCGATTGGCGAGCCTAAAGAAGACTCCCCGGTGCTTATCACCTCTAACTTTTCCCTCACCTATTTCATCGTCTCTGGCGAGATAGAAACGAGCCGGGTTCCCAGCTGGCTTCTGGTGAAGGATACTGAGGGGCTTTCCGTAGTGACTGCCTGGGCAGCAGGGAAATTCGTCGCTGATACTATTGCCCCATTTGTTAAGAAGTGTGGCATTGCCGATAAGGTCAAGCATCATAAACTGGTAATCCCGGGGCATGCTGCTGCTGAGAGCGGGGGCTTGGAGGAAGAACTACCTGACTGGGAGATTCTGGTTGGTCCCAGGGAGGGGGCTAATATCCCCGCTTACCTTAAGACATGGAAACCATAGGAGGAAGAGGGATGATTCTTATTGGCGAGAATCTAAATATAATGTCCCAGACCATTGGTCCGGCACTGAGGGAAAGGAACCCCAAGCCGATTCAGGAGCTGGCTAGGGCTGAGACCGATGTTGATTATATTGACCTCAACATTGGTCCCGCCAGAAAGGCGGGGGATGAGTTGATGGCGTGGGTGGTTAAGACAGTACAAGAGGTTACTGATAAGCCATTATCTTTAGATACTACCAACCCGGTGGCTATGGAGGCGGGGCTAAAGGTATGCAAGGGTAGGGCACTCATTAACTCTATCTCTCTGCAACCGGAGCGGCTGGAGCAGGAGTTGCCCCTGGTTAGGAAATACAATGCCTCTATGATTGGGTTATTGTGGGGGGTGGAGGGGATGCCCCGCGATGCTGCGGAAAGGGGGGTTCTTCTCGCTGAGCTGCTGTATAAAGCTGGCGAGGCTGGTATCCCCAACGAGGATATCTGGATAGACCCCATTCTTACCCCGGTGTCGGTGGAGATAAACCAGGTGAAAGCCTGCTTTGAGTTTGTGAGCATGCTGAAGGACATTGCCCCTGAATGTAAATCTACCATAGGGCTATCTAATATCTCCAACGGCACCCCACAACACCTCAGACCTTATCTTAATCGGACTTGTTTGATAATGCTTATGAAGTACGGGCTTTACTCGGCAATAGTTGATGCCTTTGATTCTGAGTTAATAGCTATTGCCGGGGGCAAGAAACCGGAACTGGTCAAACTGGTGCATCGGTTGCTGGACGGCGAAAAACCAGACCTTGCCTCCTTAACTGAGGAAGAGTTGAAATATGTTAAGACAGTCCGGGTTCTTACGGGTGAAGCCCTCTATTCCCACTCCTGGCTTGAGATATAAGAGGGGGGAAATGTATGAGCTTGCGACCTCTCTTTGAGGCAGGTAAGTTCGTTGTGACGGCAGAGATTGGTCCGCTGAAAGGAACTGACGTCTCTGAGATTGGGGAGGTAGCTGAGCTCCTGCGGGGGAAGATAAATGCCACCAATGTTACCGACCAGCAAAGCTCAGTGATGCGATTGGGCTCGCTGGCAACCTGCCACCTGCTAAAAGAGAAGGGACTTGACCCGATATTCCAGATAACCTGCCGGGATAGAAATAGGCTGGCGCTACAGTCTGACCTGTTGAGTGCCTATGTCCTTGGTATTGAAAATGTCCTCGCCATCACCGGCGATTTGCCCGTGCTTGGTGACCACCCCCAAGCCAAGCCGGTTTATGACCTTGACTCAGTGCAGCTCCTTGAGGTAATAAAGAGATTAAATGAAGGTTATGATATGGCGGGCAACGAGCTTAAGGGGAAGACCAATTTCTTCCCCGGGGCGGTGGTCAACCCCGGGGCAAGTACTCGGGCTGCCTTTGAGCTCCAGCTTATAAAGATGGAGAAGAAGATTAGGGCTGGGGCTAGGTTCTTCCAGACCCAGGCAATCTATGAGCCGGGTGTCTTTGCCAAGTTTATAAAACGGGTGGAGGGATTTAGAGTCCCTATCTTGGCTGGAATAATACCCTTAAAGTCAGTTGGTATGGCTCGCTTTATGAATAAGAATGTGGCCGGGGTTTTTGTCCCTGAAGAACTGATTGAAAAGATGGCGGCAGCTAAGGATAAAACCCAGATGGGGATAGAAATTGCGGCTAACCTGGTCAAGGAACTGAAGGATATGTGCCAAGGGGTGCATATTATGGCTATCGGCTGGGAGAAAAAGGTGCCGGCAATCTTGGATGTTGCCGGGCTTTAGACTGGCTAGAATGGTGACAGGATGAAAATTAGCCTATTGTCGTTACCCAACCCCAAAAATTATGAATATGGCTATAAGCTTGCCTATAAGCTCGCCTGCGAACAGCTAGGCAAGGTTGATATAGAGAAGCAGTGTCAAAAAAGTGGTGCCAGATGCCTAGTAATAGACTCACAGAGGCTAGCCATCGTTGAATATTTAAATCAGCCGTATCAAGTTACTCTCCCTGATATTCAGGTTTCGCTGGTGGATAGTAAGGCGGAGGTGCCGATAAAGGACAAGATTCTGATTCTTCACTATTTAACCCTGGCTAAAGGCACTCCCATTGCCAATAAATCTATCGCTTTCAAGGGGCTTCCTGAAGGGGCTAACTATTTCCCAACATTCTTCAAGCGGTCAATAGAACCACTGGTAAACCACTTTGGTACGGAGCCTCATCGGCTGATAGATGTTGCCGGAAGATTGGGTGGTCATGAGGTTGATTATGGCGATGTTGCCGTGACTATTAACGGCTTCAGTCGTGTGCCTATAACCCTGGTTTTGTGGCGGGGGGATGCGGAGTTTCCTCCCCGAGGCAATATACTATTTGATGTCACCATCTCTAGTTATCTTTCTACCTATGATATAACGGTGCTGTGCGAAAATATCACCTGGAGGTTGGTAAAATTCTTGAGGGAAGGGAGTACTAAATCCAGTGAGGGCTAATATCACTAAGCAGTTAGATAAAATATTATCCCGATATAGTGGAGAGAAGAGTGACCTTATCCCTGTACTCCAGGAAGCTCAGGAGAGTTTTGGCTACCTGCCGGAAGGGGTAATGCAAAGAATCGCTAAATTTCTGCGCTTACCCGAGAGCACCGTTTATGGGGTGAGCACATTTTATGCCCAGTTTAAACTTGTCCCCACTGGCAAGAGGCTGGTTAAGATATGTCGGGGGACTGCCTGCCACGTTCGGGGTGGGGCACACATCCTCCATGAGGTGGAAAAGCAATTGGGTATTAAGCCGGGAGAGACCTCCACTGACCTGAGTAATAGCTTGGAAACAATTGCTTGCTTTGGCTCATGTGCCTTAGCCCCGGTCATGGTGGTTAACAAGGACGTCTACGGACGAATGACGACGACTAAGGTAGAGCAAATCCTGGCTAAGACTAAATAGGTGAGGTGTGATAGTGAGTTTTGATGAAATTAAAAGCCGAGCAGTATCAGAGTGGGAAGCCCTAGAGCATAGCGATAAACCTCGTATCCTTATTGGGACAGCAACCTGCGGTCAGGCTGCTGGTGCCATGGCTGTGCTTGAAGCTATCCACCGTGAATTAAAACGGTATAAGATTAAGGCTATCGTCACTCAGGTTGGCTGCATCGGGTTTTGCTATATTGAGCCTGTGCTCAATATTATCAAGCCGGGTCACCCCCATATTTACTATGGTAATGTCACCCCTGAGCTTGGAGTGCAACTTATTGATGACTATCTTATTAAGGATAACCCCCGTCCTGACCTAGCTCTGGGCACTGTCGGTGACAGCAGTATAGGCAATATCCCCAAGCTCTTTGAGCTACCGATGCTTAAACCTCAGGTACGTGTATCCCTGCGTAACTGTGGAATTATTGACCCGGAGAATATCAATCACTATATCGCTAAAGATGGCTATAGTGGTCTGGTTAGGGCGCTGGGGATGAAGCCGGAAGCGGTGATTGAAGAGGTAAAGAAGTCAGGCTTGCGTGGTCGTGGTGGCGCTGGTTTCCCCACCGGTCTAAAGTGGGAATTATGTCGCAAGTCTCCGGGTACGATAAAGTATGTGATTTGCAATGCCGATGAGGGTGACCCCGGTGCCTTTATGGACAGGTCGCTTCTTGAGGGTGACCCCCATGCTGTTCTTGAGGGGATGCTCATCGGGGCTTATGCTATCGGGGCGAGCGAGGGTTATATCTATATCCGGGCTGAGTATCCGCTGGCTATTGAGCGCCTGAAGGTGGCTATCAGCCAGATGGAAGAATATGGACTACTTGGTGATAACATTCTGGGTTCTGGTTTTAACTTTCATCTAAAGATTAAACAGGGGGCAGGGGCTTTTGTCTGCGGCGAGGAGACAGCACTGATGGCATCTATTGAGGGCAAGAGAGGCATGCCTCGTCCTCGTCCTCCATTCCCGGCTCAAGCCGGGCTCTGGGGCAAACCGACCAATATTAATAATGTGGAGACCTGGGGGAGTGTGTCAGCAATCTTACAAAGGGGCGCTGACTGGCATGCTAGCTATGGTTCAGAGGGAAACAAGGGGACCAAAAACTTTTCCTTGGTGGGCAAGATAGTGCGTACTGGTCTTATAGAGGTACCAATGGGCATCCCCCTTCAGGAGATTATCTACGGCATTGGTGGTGGCATCCCCGGTGGTAAGCGCTTCAAGGCAGCCCAGACTGGTGGTCCCTCCGGTGGCTGTCTCCCGGCGAGCCTGTTAAATTTGCCTGTTGACTATGATTCGCTAACCAAGGCCGGTTCCATTATGGGCTCAGGTGGCATGGTGGTAATGGATGAGGATACCTGTATGGTTGATGTTGCCCGCTATTTCCTTTCCTTTACCCAGTCTGAGTCATGCGGTAAGTGTGTTCCGTGCCGTCTGGGGACGAAGCAGATGCTGGATATCCTTCAGGATATAACCAATGGTAAGGGCAAGCTGGAGGATATTGACCTGCTTCTAACGCTGGGCGAGCAGGTTAAAGCTGGCTCACTTTGTGGTCTAGGGCAGACAGCACCTAATCCTGTCCTTACCACCATCCGCTACTTCCGCGACGAATATGAGGAACATATCAAGAAGCACTACTGCCGGGCAGCAGTGTGCGAGGGACTGGTCAGGGCACCGTGCAGCCATATCTGCCCAGCTGGTGTTGATGTCCCTCGCTATATTCGCTTCATTGCTAACGGTAAATTTGCTGAGGCAGCAGCCGTAGTCAGGGAGAAAATCCCCTTCCCCTCGGTCTGCGGCTATGTTTGTGTCCATCCCTGTGAGGCTAAATGCCGGCGGGCTCTGCTTGATGAAGCTATCGGCATTCGAGGGCTCAAGCGGTTTGCCGCCGAGCATGACAGTGGGCTGTGGAAACTAAACTCCAGGGTTGCCCCCGCCACCGGTAAGCGTATTGCTATTGTTGGCTCTGGGCCAGCCGGCTTAACCGCTGCCTATTACCTAGCTAAGCTCGGTCATGCGGTAACTGTCTTTGAAGCCCTGCCTGAGCCAGGGGGGATGATGCGAGTCGGTATTCCCGACTATCGGCTGCCAAAGGATATACTTGGAGCTGAAATCAGGGAGATAGAAAGCGTTGGCGTTGAGATAAGGACAAATACCCCGGTTGATTCCCTGGATGAACTCCTCAAGCAGGGTTATAATGCCATCTTCCTTGCCATTGGAGCACACCAGGGCATCAAGATGGGGGTTAAGGGAGAGGATAGCCCCGGAGTGATGGATTGTGTATCCTTCTTGCGGGACGTGAGCTTGGGCAAGAAGATAAAGCTTGGAAATAAGGTGGCGGTTATCGGTGGGGGTAATGCCGCTTTAGATTCAGCACGGACCGCACTTCGCCTTGGGGCTAAAGAGGTAACTATCCTCTACCGGCGGACTCAAAGCGAGATGCCAGCCAGCGCTGAGGAGATTGAAGGGGCTACCAGCGAAGGGGTAACCCTTGAGTTCCTAGCGGCGCCATCAGGAATAATTAGCCAGAATGGAACGGTGGAACTGGACTGCGTTCGCATGAGGTTGGGGGCAGTAGATGCAAGCGGGAGACCCGCCCCTGAGCCAATTGAAGGCAGTGAGTTTGTCATGAGCTTTGACACTGTTATCGCCGCTATCGGTCAGCGTCCTGAGGTTTCCGCTCAGTTTAATCTATCCCTCGGTCGGGGGAATACTATCCAGGTTGACCCTGATACCCTGGCTACCAGCAGAGAGGGTGTTTTTGCTGGTGGCGATGCCAAGAGTGGCCCGGCTTCGGTGATTGAGGCCATTGCCGACGGAAGGCAAGCCGCAATCTCTATAGATAAATACCTTGGTGGCAAGGGCGAGATTGATGAGGTACTGGCACCACCTGAGGAAGCAGCTCCACTTTGGGAAATCGTGGAGGGGGGAAGAACCGAGGTGCCTACCCTTCCCGTGGCTAAGCGGCTTAAAAGCTTTAACTTGGTAGAGCTTGGGCTGGGTGAAGAGATGGCGATTAGAGAGGCAAAACGGTGCCTTAGGTGTGACCTTGAGGAGAGAGAATAACTTGGATATAGTCAGACTAACTATAGACGGCAAGCCGGTTGAGGCGAGGCAGGGGATGACCGTGCTTGAGGCGGCCCAGCTGGCTGGTATCTATATTCCCACTCTTTGCTCAGACCCTGACCTGAAGCCATATGGGGCATGCCGCCTTTGCATTGTGGAAATCGAGAAGTTACGCGGTCTGCCCACAGCTTGCACTACCCCTGCCACTGATGGAATGGTAGTGCACACCAATACCCCAGCAGTAAACGAGGTTCGCCGCACCACCGTCCAGTTGCTTTTAGCTGACCACCCCAGCGAATGCCTGGTGTGCGATAGAAAGCAGCGATGCCAGCCCTTTGACATCTGCCTGCGTAATGTGGTGGTAACCGAGCGTTGCGTAATCTGCCCTAAAAATAGTCAGTGTGACTTGCAGGAAATCGTTGACTATCTTGAGATTAAGGAGTTGCCCTTCCGCAGGACAACCAGAATAGTCCCTGTTGACAGCAGCAACCCCTTCTTCGACCGTGACCTAAATAAGTGCATCCTTTGCGGGAAGTGCGTGCGGGTATGTGATGAAATCCTCGGGGTTGGTGCCGTTGCCTTAATCTACCGCGGCTATACGAGCAGGGTTGCTGCTTTTGGCGATAAGCCGATAATAGATTCAAATTGTGTCTCCTGCGGGGAGTGTGTTGCTCATTGCCCGGTAGCTGCCCTTATGCCTAAGGAAGCCGAGCGACCGACAGAAGAAACGGCAACCACCTGCCCCTATTGTGGTGTTGGCTGTGGGATTTATCTGGGCGTTCGCAACGGGCAGTTAGTAGGTGTCCGTGGTAGAAGAGATGGTACTGTCAATAACGGCTGGCTGTGTGTTAAAGGTCGCTTTGGCATTACTGACTTTGTTCACCACCGTGACCGGCTCAAGACCCCTCTTATCAAGAAAGATGGCGAATTTGCTGAGGCAGGCTGGGATGAGGCCTTGGGGCTTGTTACCCAGAGGCTTAGCAGTTACCAGCCAGGCGAGGTAGCGGTGATAGCCTCAGCCAAGTGCACCAATGAAGAAAACTATATTGCCCAAAAATTCGCCCGGGCAGTGCTGGGGACAAACAATATAGACCACTGTGCCCGTTTATGCCATGCCCCCTCTGTAGCCGGGCTAGCGCAGAGCTTTGGCAGCGGGGCGATGACCAATTCCATAAACGAAATCAGAGATGCAAGGTGCATTCTAGCCATCGGCACCAACACCACCGAAGCCCACCCCATCATCGGGCTTGAGGTCAAGCGGGCGGTAGCTAGTGGGGCAAGGCTGATTGTAGCCAATCCCAGGGAGATTGACCTTGTCCGGTTCAGCCATATCTGGCTCCGGCACCGGCCGGGGAGCGATGTTGCCCTGCTCATGGGGCTAGCCAAGGTCATCTTAGATGAAGAGCTAATTGACCACAGCTTTATTGATGAGAGGTGCGAGAACTTTGACGCCTTTAAGAACTCGCTAAAGGGCTTCAGTCTTGAATTTGCCCAGGATATCACCGGTGTTGATAAAGAAAAGCTAGTTGAGGCAGCCAGGGTCTATGCCTCAAGTAAGCCGTCATCTATTATCTATTCCATGGGCATCACCCAGCACTCCCATGGCACTGATAATGTCATTGCCACGGCCAATCTTGCCATGCTCACCGGCAATATCGGCCAGCCGTCGTCTGGGGTAAACCCGCTTCGGGGTCAGAACAATGTCCAGGGTGCCTGTGACATGGGTGCCCTGCCCAATGTCTATCCCGGCTATCAGCCGGTGGCTGATGCCAATATCAGGCAGAAATTTGAGCAGGCCTGGGGCTGCTCGCTACCAGAAAAGCCCGGGCTGACCATAACCGAGATATTTGATTTAGCCTACCGTGGTGAGCTCAAGGCGCTCTATATTATTGGTGAGAACCCGCTCTTAAGTGAGCCTGACATTGCTCACGCTAGAGAGGCTCTGGAGAGGCTAGAGTTTCTGGTGGTGCAGGACATATTTCTATCTGAGACCGCCCAACTGGCTGATGTTGTCTTAGCCGGGGCAAGCTTTGCCGAGAAGGACG
>Ga0315312_1000460_pt1 | contig 48021 bp, 35 predicted proteins | sample TDP7_MG_FD_203629 | JGI IMG/M metagenome (GOLD analysis project Ga0315312, IMG submission 203629) | Freshwater sediment microbial communities from Lake Towuti, South Sulawesi, Indonesia - TDP7 | ecosystem: Environmental > Aquatic > Freshwater > Lake > Sediment | place: Indonesia: South Sulawesi... | reverse complement strand
AGGCCTATCCTACGTACAAGACTTCGGGTAGGCAGGCCTATCCTACGTACAAGACTTCGGGTAGGCAGGCCTATCCTACGTACAAGACTTCGGGTAGGCAGGCCTATCCTACGTACAAGACTTCGGGTAGGCGGGCTATTTTATCCGTTTGACAATGATAAGACCTTATACATCCTTTAACATACAAGACGTTTTTGCCCCAGGGGGATTTATTTCACAGTCCCTAACCGGATTTGAGGTGCGTCCCGAACAAGTCGAAATGGCCCTTGCTATCCAGCGAGCACTTCTGGACGGTCGGCACTTGGCTATTGAGGCCGGCACCGGCGTCGGCAAGAGCTTTGCATATCTTGTTCCGATAATCGAGCAAGTTTGCCGTGCGGGCAGTAAGGCACTGATTAGCACCTATACCATCACGCTCCAGGAGCAGCTAATCAATAAAGACATCCCGTTCCTGACCGATTGTCTACCTCAAACGTTCGTAGCCGCTCTGGCAAAGGGCAGAGGCAATTACCTTTGCAAACGCCGGCTTGAATTTGCCATGCGAAGGCAAAGAAGCCTTTTCGATGATTCCGGCTCCGAGCTGGAACTGATAAGCAATTGGGCCAATGAGACCGAAGACGGGTCATTGAGCGATATGCCATTTCTGCCAAAAAATCAAATCTGGGATAGAGTCAAAAGCGAGCACGGCAATTGCCGCAGCCGCAAGTGCCCTCATTTTCGTGCATGCTTTTATTGGCGAGCCAGACGGTGCTTAGAGAAGGCTGATATTGTCGTTGCCAACCATGCTCTGTTGTTCAGCGACCTCGTACTCAAAGAAGAGGGAGTGTCGATTCTGCCCGATTACCGGTTTGTGGTCATTGATGAGGCACAAAATATCGAACATGTCGCCGAAGAGCATTTCGGGATAGATATCAGTAATCACAGAATCAGATTTCTGCTGGACGGCCTTTACAATCCACGAACACATAAGGGGCTCTTGGTCTACACGAATGCTAAAAAAGCAATTGACATCGTTACCGAAACAAGGACAAAAGTCAGGACTTTCTTAAATCGAGTTCGGGACTGGTACGAAGACACAAAGCAAGAGACCAACGGCAGATGCTATAAGAATTTTGTCGACGATACAATCTCAGGACACTTGAAGGACCTTGGACTGGAATTAACTAAACTTGCAAAACAATCAGAAGAAGTCGATGAAAAACTTGAGATTACGCGGTTCATTGACCATTGCAAAGCGTTGGTCCAGGACCTGGAGAATTTTCTGACGCAGAAGCGGGCGGATTATGTCTACTGGGTCGAGGGCAATGGTAACGGAACCGCAACTATACGCTTGAGAAGCGCAGCAGTGAACGTCGGGCCGGATGTGAAAAGGTGCCTGTTTGATAAATATGAATCTGTGATACTGACAAGTGCAACTTTGAGCACCGGCACAGCGGGAGAAAAAGGCGGCTTTGATTTTTTTACCAGCCGAATCGGCCTGGATGATTTTGATGCGGTTAAGCTCGGCTCGCCTTTCGACTACGAAAAGCAGGTTACAATTTATATCGAGAAAGACCTACCGAATCCGAATGAACCGGCTTTTGCCGGGGCTGCTGCTGAGGCGCTGAAAAAATATATACTTAAGACTGCCGGCAGAGCATTCGTGCTTTTTACCAGCTACGCAATGCTCGAAGAATTGGCTGATAAGCTTTCCGACTGGCTGGCTGAAAACGATATTGAGTTGCTCCAGCAAGGAGCGGATGTCGACAGGAGTGCCCTTTTAAATTGCTTTAAGGCTGAGGGCAGCAGCGTGCTATTCGGCACGGACAGTTTCTGGCAAGGAGTTGACGTGCCGGGCGAGACGCTTTCAAACGTAATTATTGTTCGATTGCCGTTCGCGGTTCCTGACCAGCCGCTGCTTGCCGGCCGTCTCGAGCAGATAAGAGAGATGGGAGGCAATCCTTTTTATGACTACCAATTGCCGTCGGCGATTATCAAGTTCAAGCAGGGATTTGGTCGGCTGATTCGCAGCAAGAGCGATACCGGCATTGTTGTTATTTTGGACAGCAGAATAATCAGTAAAGCTTATGGCGCGAGGTTTTTGGCTGCGATACCCAAATGTAAAACTGAAATTATCGCCGCGGAAAGATAAAGTCGTATAGCTTATAAGCCTTTAATTTATAAGGAGTTATTTAAATCGGGGAGACAAGATTTGAACTTGCGACCTCTTGGTCCCGAACCAAGCGCTCTTGCCAAACTGAGCTACTCCCCGGAAAACTATAACCAAAGATATACCATCACAGCGCTTAAATTACAACTGACTTTCATTTTCATAAAATGAATGTTATACCAATTGGAGTTAATTCTTGCGCCCTGTCATTCCCGCGAAAGCGGGAATCCATAGGTTTATATGTACTGGATGCCTGCTTTCGCAGGCATGACACAGTGATTGGTAGTCTACCAAAAAGCGCATTTATTTAGTTGGATTGGTATTACATTGAAATGGATTTTTATTTCAAAACACCAGCTAATTTCTTTTTTTCTTGCGAACCTTTAGTGCTTTTAAGGTACCTTTCCCTCTTTGATGCAGAAGCTCGGTTTGGATGGGACTCGCTATAAACAAGCGTCCACGGGCCATTCTGTCGGGTATATTTTCCACCCCAGCTAGTATTATGCTCCTCGAGCCGTCGAGATAAGTCGTTGGTGTGCCCAATATAGAATTTCTTTGTTTTAACGCTTTGAAGTATATATACGTAATACATCTTCTACCTTTAATCGTCCGATATCTTCTTTCAACTCGGTAGATTAGAACCCATACAGAACGCATCTCAGTTAAACAAGCGACCTTCCCTAAGGGACGCTCTTGCCAAATGGCTATGCCACAAGCTGAGCTACTCCCCGAAAAAACAAGATAATTATAATATATTCACTTGCCAGCCGCAAGACACAATCCTAAAGATTTTGCCAGGAAGTGACTAAGAGTTAAAAGTGCCTAAAGTTAAAAGTGCCTAAAATTAACTAACAATCCGGATTACTATTACAACTTTAGTTCACTTTAGCACACTTTAGGCACTTTAGTTCACTTTAGGCACTTTAGCTCACTTTAGGCACTTTAGCTCACTTAATAATCTGATAATTCCTGTTCAACATTCGATATTCTATCTATAACAAGTTGACAGGGTCTATATCAACAGCAACCTTGACGGCCGGCTGAACGCGCCACAGCCTGGCCCGCAGACTGGCAAACAACCGCTGCACGGTTCTCGCCTCCGGAGCCTGAATAATTATCTGCATCCTGTGAAAACGCTGTATTCGACTTATCACTGCCGGCATAGGCCCGCGAACGGTCGCTTTTAGCTCTTCCCGCTCGATAATCAAGTCTATTATTTGACGCATCTGCTTACATGCAGCGTCAAGTCTATCAAAACTCCTGTCCCGCACAACGATAACAGCCAATCGCCAAAACGGCGGCAAATTGCAGGCCTTGCGATGCTTCAATTCCTCTTTGAAAAAGCCGTCAAAGTCTCCATTAAGGGCGAACTGTATGGCCGGCTGCTCCGGCAGAAACGTTTGAACGAAGACCGTACCTTTTTTCACGGAGCGGCCCGCCCGACCGGCCACCTGAGAAATCAACTGGAATGTTCGCTCATTCGCCCTAAAATCCGGCAGATAAAGGCAAGTATCAGCACTGATAACGCCCACCAGCGTTACATTTGGAAAATGCAATCCTTTAGCCAACATTTGCGTACCGGCCAAAATATCGATTCGACCTTCGCTAAAATCTCTTAGAAGCCGATAATAGTCTCCGGTCGCCATAGAATCGCTGTCAACCCTCGACACACGGGCCTGGGGGAACTTTTTAGCCAGCTCCTCTTCGAGCCGCTGCGAGCCAAGCCCTATCATTGCCATACCCTTACCGCACAACGGGCATTTTTCAGGCACAAGCGCCTGCGCCAGACAATAATGACATATCGCATAACCATAACTAATATGTTTTCCCGTAACCGTCCGCATTCGGTCAGGGCCGAAGGCTTCTGATTTGTGAAAGGTCAGCGTTACATCACAGTTGCGGCAGTGCAGCGTATGCTTGCAGGATGGACAGAACACAAAATTGCTGTAGCCGCGCCTATTCAAAAGCAAAATCGCCTGCTCCTTTTTTGCGATGGTTTCCTTTAACCGCTGCGCTAATTGCTCGCTTATCAAACTTACACCCTTTTGCGTTACCGCCTCCTTCCGCATATCGACGAGCTTCATCTCAGGCATCGGCAAGTCCATCACCCTTTTGGGCAGACGAACAAGGCTGAAATGTCTCTTGCCCTGGCAATTAGACAGCATTTCTAATGACGGCGTAGCACTGCCCAGGATGCAATGTGCATCTGCCAACTGTGCCCGTTTTACCGCCACGTCTCTGCCGTTATATCGAGGCGCCGTATCCTGCTTGTAGCTTGGCTCATGCTCCTCGTCAACGACGATAAGCCCAAGAGCAGGGGCCGGTGCAAAAACCGCTGAGCGGGCACCTATAACCACATCAGCCTGGCCAGCTTTTATTTTCTGCCATTGGACATTTCGCTGAGCAGCCGTTAAGCCTGAATGCATTACAGCTATCTTCTTAAACCTCTCATTAAACCGCTGAACGGTCTGCGCCGTAAGGGCAATTTCAGGAAGCAGCACGATAGCGGTGGCGTGTTTTTGTAAAACCACCTCGATTGCCCTCATATAAAGCTCAGTTTTACCGCTATCGGTCACACCATGCAAAAGCGTAACACCAAATTTACCTGAATTTACCTCATTTTCTATATGAGCCAGTGCCTTTCGCTGGTCATCGTTGAGCACTATTTTTTCTGTTTTTATTGACATCCCCTTCGGAATGGCTGGCAACGATTTCAAGATTGTCTTCTCTACTATTTTAATAATCTTTTTTTCCGCTAATTTTTTGACAGGCTCGTTAGTACAGCCGATTGCTTCCAAAACCCCCTGCAGCTCTAAAGCATTTTCCGGATTCAAAGCCCCGCTGCTGAGGAGATATTTAACGATTTGCTTTTGCTTTTTGCCCCTCAATTGCTTGACGGCCTCGTCAACGCCCTGGGCAAGGTAAACATACTTTTGCGTTTTAGCGCCGGCCCCTTTTTTCACCGCCGACGGCACCATCGCCGCCAATACCTGGCCGAGCGGACAGACATAATAACCGCTAATCCACCGCGCCAGCTCCATCAGCTCAGAATCTAATAACGGCTCTTTATCGATTACTCTCTCAATGCTCTTGAGCTTAAATCTCCTTTCGTGGCTTTGTGCCTCTGTGCCTTTGTCCCTTTGCCCCTCTTCCTCAACGCCGACACAAAATCCGGTTTGTAGTTTGTTTTTCTTTCCGAACGGCACCTCGACTCTCTGCCCGGCTTCGATGGGCCAGAGCTCATCTGGTACTGCGTAGTCGAACTCCGTATCCGCCGCCGACTCAAAGGCCACACGGATAATATGATGATAGAGAACCTCCTGCTCAGCCCCTTCGGTCTCAAACAAACTGTCCGTTCCGGATTTACTCATTTGTTAGCCGAGAAATCCAAATTTAAGGTCTAATCCTTGAGCTTAAAGTGTTCCGTAGCTATTTGATTTACATAGTCGCCAATGGCAAGGGACGCAGTGGCAGCCGGCGAGGGTGCATTTAAGACGTGAATAGACCTTTGCTGTCTTTCTATTTTAAAATCGTCAATCAGTTCGCCGTTCGGCCCAAGCGCCTGGGCCCGCACGCCCGACTTGCCGGGCTTTATATCACCGATACCGAGCGAAGGAACGAGCCTTTGCAACTGCTGAAGGAATAATTTCTTGGAAAACGCCCGTGTATATTCGCCCAGGCCGTAGCTCCAATTCTTGAGAAACATTTTCCAGGTCCCCCAATAAGACAACGAATCCCAACAATCCGTCAAGCTAAAGTCGGTCTTGCCATAACCTTCCCTCTTGAATGAGAAGACGGCATTGGGGCCGCATTCAACTGAACCACCAACCATACGCGTAAGATGAAGGCCGAGAAAGGGAAGGGCCGGATCCGGAACCGGATATATCAGGCCCCTGACTTTTTCTTTCGCCTCTTCGGTCAGCTCATAATAATCCCCGCGAAATGGAACTATTTTTATCCCAGGCTCAAGCCCGCTGGCCTTTGCTACCCTGTCGCACTGAAGTCCCGCACAGTTGATAATATATCTCGCAGCGAGGGTCCGTTGATTGGTCACAACCCTTGTAAAAAAATCGTGCTTGTCAAAACCTAATACCTTATGAGAGGTCAAAACCTTGTTATCTCCTGCTATTGCCTCTATCAGCTCCGCAAGTTTTTCTGCAACCTTAGTGAAATCAATAATCCCTGTGCAGGGCACGCGTATACCTGCTATGCCGCGACAAAATGGCTCAATTTCCCTGATTTCGTCCGGCCCAATCTTTTCAACGCCTTCAATTTCGCTCTCCAAACCGTTGCGCAAAACCTCTTCGAGCTTAGCTAATTCTTTCTGCTGCGTAGCAACAATTATTTTCCCGCAAATCTCGTAAGGTATTCGGTGCTTTTTGGCAAAAGCTACAAGCTCCTTTCGTCCTTTGGCGCAGGTCTTGGCTTTATTTGAGCCGGGCTTATAGTACAGCCCCGAATGAATAACGCCCGAATTATGACCAGTCTGATGAGCCGCTAACTTTTTTTCCTTTTCTAACACGGCAATTCGAATATCAGGATGGCTCAACGCAATTTTATAGGCCGATGCCAGACCGACAATCCCACCACCTATTACAACAATATCAAAATCAACCTCTTGTCTCATTAACCTAAACTCCAAATCAAACCCGCCTACCCAGAGCGAGCCTGCCCAGCCTGCTTCGGCGTAGGCCTTCGCCGAGCCAGAGAGTCTTGTTAGGCGGGCAGGGCTTTTCCGCCCGCCTACCCAGAGGCTTGTCCGTCGGGCAGGCCTTTAGCTCGTACGATAATCAACACCTTCGGCTGCGTCAATCCAAAATAACATATCGTGAATCGTATATTGTGAATCGTGAATCGAACCCCGAAGCACGAGCCACGAACCACGACGAGCACCGCACCAATTGTACCAAAACGGTCGGTCTCAAACCATCGGTAGGCAGGTTCATTTCGACGGCGACGATTGGTGCGGGGCTATCGCCTTAATGACTTTGGGCCTGTTATACGGTGCCGAAAAAATATATGCGCTTTGCGGACTGTTATTGGGACATCAGAATATCAGGGAAACAGGATATAGGTTATCAGGGAATCAGGGTGTAGGTTATCAGGTTATCAGGATATAAGGCTGGATATAAAAAAGAGCGGCGACCGTGAGCAAGCGAGCAATTGCTCCTCCTCTCTCTCAAATCCATGGTTCTTAAAGCTCTCCATAAGTATATACGCATATACTTATATACATCTACGAACCGCAAATCTTAAAACCAGATTCATAAAGAAGTCCATAAGTATATACGCATATACTTATACAGCTTTACAAAACCACATTCTCAAAATCATGATTCTTGATGCATTCAATAAGTATATACGCATATACTTATACAGTGCTGGTCCAATTGCCAAACGGAAAATGAAAAATCATCGAAATCTTCCAAAACAAAATCCCCGATGTTGTCTCCGCTCTCTGGCAGACCCAACAGAAAACCGTCCCCCGTCTTCCCTCACTCGTGCACAACGTATCACTCACTTATCTCTCGATTGATTACAATTAGACCTGTCAAGGGCGCTTAATTTTTATGATTGGTATTATATCCTTCGACTGTGCTCGTGACAGGTTACGCATCTGGATTCCTGCGCGGCGCAGAAATGAAAACGAAAAACCCACAGTAAAACATGGGTCTAAAAAAATAAACAACCGCTCCCTTACGGTCGCGGCTCTGTTTTCTGTCCTTCGTTATCTAACTTTAGAACACTTATACGGATCCAAAAAATATATGCGCTTTGCGTACTGCTATTGGGACATCAGAATATCAGGGAATCAGGATATAGGTTATCAGGGAATCAGGGTGTAGGTTATCAGGTTATCAGGCTGGATATACAACAGAGCTGAAACAGTGAGAAAGCGAACAATCATCTCTCGATTGATTAAAAGTAGACCTGTCAAGCGCGCTTAATTTTTATGATTGTAATTATACTCGACTTAACTGACTTTTTAAGCTGTCATGCTGAGCCCCCCTTCTTGCTTTCGCCTGCCCCCGCTCCCATGCTTTCTGCGAAAGCAGAAATGGGGGCGAGGCGGGACGACGGGCAAGAAAGCAGGAGGGCGAAGTATCCCTGGCTGGGCGCCGTGGCGACCGCTGGCCTTAGCGACAAATAATCTCGGTTTATCATTGCCCAGATTCTTCACTCCACACCCGCTATCGTGGGTGCAAGCTTGCCCCTGCGAAAGCAGGGGTTCCGCTCAGAATGACAAATTGTGTATGTTCTTATAAAAACTACAATTATGCCAAATCCAGACACGTTGAATATTATATATCGGGGACAATCTCAGGGTAAACCTGGCCGGTTGGACTTATCTTGAAGATATAGATGAGTCCTTTCCGCAGCTTCGAATAAACAACGTTGCCGTAAATCGCTTTGATGTCGTATGCTTTTAGCTTCTCAGGGTCATTTGACAGCTCCCAGATACTGGACCAGAAAAGCTGCCTCTGCTTTATAGATAATGCTTGGAGCAAATCGCTGTATCTTTGGGGCTCGGCGCCCGGTTCTTCTATCACAAAGCCATCTTCCGGAGCCATCTTTTCGCCATAGACCCTTCTCCACAGATATAGTGCCTTTGTCTTGCCATCCATAACCATTTTATCGCCGAACTTCACAATGAAAGCGTCAAAATGGATTATATCGGTCTCGATTGTGTATTCTCTCTCCAGAATAGTCTTCAGTTTGTCGTCCCTGGCGGTCTCAACAAATCTTATGGTCGTGAGAAGCTTACCATCTTTTATCTCTTGGGCAATCACCTTTGCATAACCTATCTGTTCCTCGCTGGTGAGATTGGTTATTGCTTGCTTAAGGTGCTTATTCTCAGCTAAAAGCTGGTGTATAGTCCTTGCGCCGTAATAAAATCCGCGCCCCAGATACGCCAAAACAATAAGACATATCCCGGCAACGAAAAAAACCGCAAGCCTACGTCCTTTTCGTTTATCTGCCACTTATTCCCTTTTCTCTGTAACCTTTACTCTTATCACAGGAATTACCATCTCTCAATTCATAATCGGCTGTACCCGCTCAATCTCTAAACTTTTAACTCACCAGCCAAACCGCAATGGTAAAAAAACGAAGGCACATTGAGCATTCTTGTGTTTATAGAGGAGAGCTCGTGGTTCATTCGGCATCAATAAGGCCACGAATTAAATCTATGAATTCACGGGCTTGCTGAAGGCACATTGAAACATCCTTTAGCTCAAAAGTAGCTGTAGGGATATAATCCCCCTCCTGCCTGTCATCAAACAATTTTTGATAAAACTTATTCCATTTCAAATCAACACGGCCGGGCTTAATATAAGTTCGGCTAAACTCGGATTTTACTGTTGAATGCCTGGCAAACTGTTTACCATCTCGCAATAGAAGCGCCGTGACAGCGTAGAAACAGGCATAATATAAACGGTTCACCGCAAAGTTTATGTGTCGTGCGTTTAATTCAAGCTCGGCTGAGGCTAATGACTCCTCAGCTTTTGCCAACCAAAGCCCAATCAGAGTTTTCCGAGCCTCACCTTCATTCATATTTCGCATCCATCTCTTTCAACTTCGCTGTGAATAAGCGTATGGCGAATTAGCCCATTTGACCACTCCTGTTCCGATACAACAACGGATGTCAACAAAGCATCATTATGGAGATTAATGTCAGCTAATCGTTCAGAGATAGCTGTCCGCAACTTGCTGCTGGGCGGACAGCGAGTCAGTATAAGAAGGTCGGTATCCGAATCAGGCTCACCTGCCCCACGAGCTTTTGAGCCAAACAATATCACTCGCGTTACAGGCAAATCCGACTTGAGAACTCGGGCTGCTTCAAGTATTGACTGTCGCTCTTTCTGCGCCAGTTCCAAATTTTCGACTCTTCTCATTAGCTACCTCTCGTAAATAACTCAACTGTATTTTAACCATCTAAATACGGCAGTTCAAAAAAAATTTAGTTACTTCATATATCCTATCCGCCATATATCAATGCAGTTATTCGGCCTCCATATATTGATAACGGAAGTTACTTGGAGGCAGGAACGTTTCCTTGATAGCACGCGGGGAAACCCAGCGCTCCAGGTTAAGCCAGCTACCGGCCTTGTCCTTGGTACCTGATGCCCGCGTTTCGCCGAACGGCTGCTACGCCTAATTTTGACCGAAATAGGAATCGAAGGCCGAGAGGCACCGACAGCTGGCTGACCAGCAATATCAGCACAAGCATAGGCTTGCTGCTGTTTGAATTCGGTCTTTTCATTCCTGCTTTCATAAAAAGGATATCCCAGATTCGCCTTTTTTTGGGAATGACAGCAAGAGCCTCTAATTTTTGCAGAGATTGAGTGAATTCTGTCGAAAAAATAACTGAGATGAACAAGAAATGGTCTCTTATAACGATGGTTTGTGCTTTCTTTGCCGTCGTGGCGTTGGCCGGCTGCTACAAGCCCACGAGCTACCCGGTGATAATCGAGGCACCGCCTCCCCCGGCCGCTGCACTTCCACCACAGTACCGTATAGCCGGCACATCGGTTCTGAATCGGCCGATTATGTGCCTTGTGTTCCGCCAGGGCCCGGACACAACCTTCATCCTGGCAACCATCCATGGTAACGAGCCGGCGGGCACGCCACTTCTGCGACAACTGGCAGATTATCTCCAGCGACACCCGCATCTGCTGACAGGACGCACCGTCGTCCTTCTACCGCTGGCCAACCCCGACGGAATGGCTTACAACAGCCGTTTTAACGCTAATAACGTGGATTTGAACCGCAATTTTGCAGCGGCCAATCGTCTTAACAACAAACAGTCCGGCCCCAATGCGCTTTCCGAGCCGGAGGCACGTGCCATTGAGCGGCTCATTCAGCAGTACACTCCCGACCGCATTATCAGCATTCACCAGCCGTCGTCTTGCATTGATTACGACGGACCCGGCACGGCTCTGGCCGTACGAATGGCCCAATATTGTGATTTGCCCGTAAAAAAGCTGGGTGCAGAGCCCGGCTCGCTCGGCTCATACGCCGGACTTACGCTGGGAATTCCCATCATAACATTCGAACTATTACCCACTGACTCAGCACTTGGCCCAGAACGCCTGTGGCAGCGATATGGAAAAGCACTCTTAGCAGCTATCGTTTACCCGGACACGGTCAAATGAAAACCTCGGCAGCTTCGCCTTCGAAGACAGAAGAAAGAATACAGAAGACAGAAGACAGAATACAGAAGAAAGAAATCTGATTTCTGACTTCTGACCTCTGACCTCTGACTTCTGAGCACCGCCGGCACCACCATCGCTTCAGTACACCAAAATCTAAAAAAATCGTGAAATTTGTGCAATCTTATACTAAAATATAGAACGAGCGTAATCTACGAAATCCTTGGTTAAACATAGACAGGATTTACCGGATTATCCTGTTCATCCTGTCAAAAAAACAAATGGCAACATTCGAATTAAATAATGAGTTTAAACCTGCCGGCGACCAGCCCCAAGCTATAAGCCGGCTTGTAGAAGGACTGCACAGGGGAAATAAATTCCAAACACTAATGGGCGTTACCGGCAGCGGCAAAACATTCACAATGGCCAACGTCATAGCTCAACACAACTTACCCGTCCTGGTTATCTCCCACAACAAAACATTAGCCGCTCAGCTCTATGAGGAATTCAAAGAGCTGTTTCCGGACAACGCCGTTGAATATTTTGTCAGCTATTACGATTACTACCAGCCGGAAGCATACATCCCGCAGCGAGATATATACATAGAAAAGGACGCCTCGAAAAACGCAGACCTTGACCGGCTGCGCCTTTCAACTACTACAAGCCTTTCAACAAGAAATGATTGTATTATTGTTGCATCTGTCTCCTGTATCTTCGGACTGGGCTCACCTGAGGACTATAAGGCCAGCGTCGTGGCCATTCGCAGCGGTGAGAGCGTCGATAGAAATATCCTGCTCGGCAGATTAGCCGATATTCAGTACACCAGAAACGATATCGACTTTGCCAGAGGAACATTCAGGGTTCGCGGCGACGTGGTCGAGCTGTATCCTTCTTACGAATCCTTCGCGATTCGCATTGAATTTTTCGGCGATGAAATCGAGCAGATAAGCTACATCAATCCGGTATCCGCAGAAACCTTAGCCATTGAAGAGCAGGTTTTTATATATCCGGCTGAGCACTACGTCATGTCCGGTGACAGGGTCGGTTCCGCGATAGAGAGCATAAAGGCGGAGCTAAAAGAGCGGCTTACTGAATTGAAAGACCAGGGCAAACTGCTGGAAGCCCAGCGCCTGCAAGCGCGAACGATGTACGATATCGAAATGATGCAGGAGGTCGGCTACTGCAGCGGGATTGAGAATTATGCCAGACACTTAGCGGGCCTGCCGCCCGGCGCCAGACCTTATACATTGATTGACTATTTCCCGAAAGATTTTCTGCTATTTATCGATGAATCCCATGTTACAATCCCGCAACTGCGGGCAATGTGGGCCGGTGACAGAAGCAGAAAAGAGGTCCTGGTCGAACACGGCTTCAGGCTGCCCAGCGCTCTGGATAACAGACCTTTGCGCTTTGAGGAATTTCAGGACAACTGGGCCAGAGTCATTTTTGTCTCTGCTACGCCTGGGCCGTTCGAGCTGGAAAAATGCCATAATGAGGTCGTCGAGCAAATCATCAGGCCCACTGGACTTCTGGACCCTGAAATCTTCGTATATCCGGCCGGCAATCAGATTCCACACCTTCTGGGCGAAATCGACAAACGGGTCAAGGCCAAAGAGCGAATGCTCGTTACAACGTTGACAAAAAGAATGGCCGAAGACCTGGCCGGCTTCATTACGAAAAAAGGTTTTAGATGCCGCTATCTGCACAGTGAAATTGATACCCTCGAAAGAATTGAGATTCTGCGGGATTTACGCAACGGCGATTTTGATGTGCTGGTGGGAATAAACCTGCTGCGTGAAGGCCTGGATTTGCCCGAGGTCTCAGCGGTCGCAATCCTTGACGCCGACAAGGAAGGATTCCTGCGAAGTCAGACCTCGCTAATACAAACAATCGGCAGAACCGCACGAAATATCAACGCCACCGTTTTTTTATATGCTGATGCAGTTACCCCTTCGATGCAAAAAGCTATTGACGAAACAAACAGACGCCGTAAAATTCAGCTAAAATACAACAAAGAGCACAATATTACGCCCGAGACGATAAAAAAAGAGATTCGCAAGAGCCTGACCGAGCAGATAAAAGCAAGGCAGACTGCCCGCCAGGCCGTTCGCTTTGCAGACGGCGAATATGAAAAGGTTGAGCTGGCCTCTCAAATCGAGACGGAAATGCTTGAAGCAGCCCGGAGCCTCGATTTTGAACGGGCCGCTTTTCTGCGCGACCAATTAAAAGAATTGAAAGAGCTGCCGGAATTGGTTCTGGTAAACTCAAGAAAAAAGAAAAGAGATTTTTTAGCCACAAAAAAACTCAAAAAATACAAAAAAATTAATTAGCCACAAAAAGGCTCAAAAGGCTGAAAAAATAAAACAAAATTAGCCGCAAAAAAGCACAAAAATCACAAAAAAACAAAAAAGTTACCACAAAGAAACTTCCTTACTTGAAAAAGAAAACAGAATGAAAATTGAAATGGCTGAATCATTGTTTCTGTCTTGGTTACGTCATGCCAAAAAATGCCAAATAGTACAGCTTAATTGGAAACCATCTTTTTCCTGGGATATTCAAAATGAACAACAAGTTGAAAATATCATGAATAAGTATAGAAAATACTTCAGACGCAAATATGATAGGGAGCTTTTTGGGAAAAAAGGAAAACAAAGTTACACTCAGGTTTTAAAACAGGGAGAGATCGACATCCTTGGAATTGAACTAAAAGGAAATAAAATTGCTTCTATATACGCAGTATATGTTGCCTTCCACGAAGATGGTCTACACTACGGCAAGACACCAAAAGATGCTATTACAAGAGTAATCAAGAAAATGATTAGAAGCGCTATGATAATAAAGGGATACTTCGGTATGAATAAAGGCGAGATAATATTTGCTTCGCCAAAGATAAATCCATCGACCTATGATCTTTTAAAAAAAGAATTTACTAAGATTAATTCTTTGATGAGCAAAACTGAATTTAATTTCACCTTTCGACTATTCGGTAACGATGATTTTGAAAATGGAATATTGGCTCCTGTTGTTCATTTATTAAATAATGTGGCCGACACCTCTGAATTGTTTGTGAGAAGCATACAAATGTATCAAATGTTCCCAGATAGAATTAAAGATGTATGGAAAGAAAAAAAGGGTATGCCTCAAGAAGAAAATGCGATAAACCGAGGAACCGATGAAATCAAGATAGGTCAGTTGGTCAGAACAACATTCGAAGAACTTTTCTCAAAAAGAAAAATTGGTAAAAAAATTGCTTCCAAACTAATGGACTTGCCATATTCTAAAAAGACATTCGGCTTAAGTTTTCCCGTTCTTAAAGAAATCAATAATGGCATTCACCTTTCAAAACAGATAGCAGACGATAAAGGTTACTCCAGATACTGGTCACAAGAATTTGGAAATGGTAAATATTTAATTTGCAGCCAGTGGTATGAAAGGCATAGAAAAAAGTTTTTAGATTTTTCAAATAAACTCTTACAAGAATAGACAATGAGGTCATATCGTCTGCTAAATAGTTTGGAATATTGACACAGGTATGTCTTTCTGATATATTTTTTTTGTGTTTTTTTTGCGCCTTTTTGCGGCTAAATAATTGAGGACTCAAAGTGCAAAAGCAAGATATAAAGCTATTATGCGATGTAATCCGAGAAATCAGTTTTAATATACATTGCTATCTCCGAAACGGACATCTCGAAAAAATATACGAGAATGCTTTATTACACCGCTTAACAAATAATGGAATCAAGGTCGAACAGCAATATCCATTGAGTGTCTATGATGAGGATGGCACATTATTAGGTGATTTCTACGCCGACCTATTTGTTGATAATAAGCTGATTGTAGAGATAAAAGCATGTAAAGCATTGGCCAATGAGCATATAGCGCAACTTCTCGGATATCTTAGGCGTGCCAAATTGAAGATGGTTTTCTAATCAATTTTGGTGCACCCAAATTGCAAATTAAAAAATACGTGCTCAGCGATAATTTTTGATATATATCTTTTTGTGACTTTTGTGCTTTTTTGTGGCTAAATAATTATTTTTGTGTTTCTTGTGTCTTTTCGCGGCTAATAATTTATTTTGTGTTTTTTGTGCCTCTTTGTGGCTAATAATTTCTTTTGTGGCTAATAATTTCTTTTGTGGCTTTTGTGCCTTTTCGTGGCTAAAAATTGATTTTGTGTTTTTTGTGCTTTTTTGTGGCTAATAATTACTTTTGTGGCCCTTGTGACTTTTCGTGGCTAAAAACTAATTTTATTTTTTGTGCCTTCTCGTGGCTAAGGAAAAAGCAAATGAAAAAACTCAACATGGCAAAAGTGAGACCTTTGATTCGAATGGCAATCGAAGAAGACCTCGGACAGGGTGACCTGACAAGTACGCTTCTATTCAAAGATAATATTATCGCCAAATCGAGCATCATATCACGCGAGGAAATAGTTGTATGCGGAATAGATGTAGTACGAGAAATCCTCAAGCAGTATGACGAAAGGCTTAAGCTAAAAGTCCTCGTAAATGACGGCCGCTCAGCTTATGTCGGCTGCAAAATCGGTATAATTGAAGGTCCGTTGTGCTCTATGCTCAGCGCCGAGCGAGTGCTGCTCAATTTCCTTCAAAGACTTAGCGGAATAGCCACCACGACGCGCAAATATGTGCGTGCCGTTCAGGGTACAAAAGCAAAGATTTACGATACCAGAAAAACGATACCCGGCTGGAGAATCCTGGAAAAGTACGCCGTTCAGTGCGGTGGCGGACATAATCATCGCATCGGGCTATATGACGGCATCTTGATTAAAGATAACCATTTAGCCCAGCTTGGCAGAAACTTCCAACCAAAATTAAGAAAAATAATCTCTGAGGCGAGGAAGATAAAAGGCGTCAAATTTGTCGCTGTAGAGGTTGACCACGTCGATGACCAGCTCAACTATGTGTTAGAAATCCCGGGCATTGACATTGTGCTGCTCGACAATATGGGCCAATGGCAGCTAAAACACGCTGTGGAGATGCGCAACGAAATGTGCGGCAAAAGAAAAAAACCCTTGCTCGAAGCATCGGGCAACATAAGCTTGAACAACGTTTCAGCTATCGCCCAGTGTGGTGTTGACAGAATAGCCGTTGGTGCGATAACTCATTCAGCCACAGCCGTCGATATCGGGCTTGACAGGTAACTAAAGCTATGCCGGAAACCGACCTGCCCTGCTTCGGCTCGGGCCTCCGCCGAAACGAGTGCCGAGACGAGCTGGACCCTGACAAAATAAAAGCGAATCTGAAAACAAAACGCATCGGCAGAAAAATCCTCGTTTACAATTGCACATCAAGCACCAACGATATTGCCGCTGAATACGCAAAGAATAAAGAAAATGACGGCCTGGTAATTTTCGCCGAAGAGCAAACATCCGGCAGAGGCAGGGCCGGCACAAAATGGCTCAGCAGCCACTCAGACAGTATCCTTTGTTCAATTGTCTTAACCGCTAACAAGCTAAACGCCGAACTGCTCTCACTTACCTGCGCCGTGGCAGTTGCAGAGGCGATTGGCAAATCAGTTGAAAGCGAAGCAAAAATCAAATGGCCAAACGATATAATTCTAAACGGTAAAAAGGTAGCCGGCATCTTGCTCGAATCAAAACCGGGTAACGCCAGCAAAACTTACATCATTGGCATAGGGATAAACTGCCACCAAAAGAAAGACTCCTTCCCTGACGAGTTACAACCGACTGCGACAAGTATCGACATCGAGAGTCAAGTAATATGCGATCGAATCTCACTGGCTAAAAGATTGCTGACCTCGATAGACCACCAACTCGAAACGGCGGAGCAATCAAGCGAAAAAATAATAGAACAATGGCGCAACCTAAGCGTTCAATTAGGTCACAGAGTGAAGCTTATCTACGACGGCCGAGAATTTACCGGCAATTGCATCGGAATCGACCCCGAAAAAGGTCTAATACTCCAACTGGACACCGGTGGGGTAAGAATGTTCTCCGCCTCACATACCACTGTCGTCAAACAATGACATACTTCGCTCGCAAACGTCCATAGAGCGTCATTGCGTTTTATCCTGCTCGATCTGCAAAAAAACAAAACCTTTACTTTCGTTTTCTCCATCTTTCCATTATATTAACGCTTGTATAAATACGAATTACGCAAGCTCAGACACGAAAATGAGGTTCAATCATGGCTGAAAAATTTGATGTAGTCGTAATTGGCAGCGGACCGGGAGGCTACGCCGCCGCTATCAGATGCGCACAAAGAGGAGCTTCAGTAGCACTTGTAGAAAAAGACTTCATCGGCGGCACCTGCCTGAACCGCGGCTGTATCCCGTCAAAGACACTGCTTGCCTCGGCCCACACACTGCTGCTGATAAAGCACGCAGCGATGATGGGCATTGACATAACCTCAGTCACTTGTAACTGGCCGAAAATACAGGCCAGAAAGGATGCCGTAGTCGCCGGCCTGCGAAAAGGCCTGACAGGCTTAATCCAGAGCCATAAGGTAAAAATACTTCAGGGACGGGCCGTTGTCACCGCACGCAAACAGGTTAAGATCGAAACAGATTCCACACCAATGCAAATACATGCCGATAAAATAATCCTCGCAACAGGCTCGGAGCCAATTCAACTTTCGACAATTCCGTTTGATGGCCGGACCGTTATTAGCAGCAAAGAGACACTGGCCTTGCAGCAAGTACCGGAATCGATGGTAATCATAGGCGGTGGAATAATCGGCTGCGAAATGGCCTGCATATATGCCGCCGCAGGAACAAAGGTAACTATTGTTGAAGCGCTCAGCCGACTCATTCCAATGGAGGATGAATGGGTAGGCCGGTTGATAGAACGTGAATTCAAAAAGCTCGGCATCGAATCTGTGACCAGCCAGAAAGTCGCCTCGGTTGAGAAAACCCCCGCTCCTGTCTTCCGACAGGAAGACGCGGGGGCAAAAGTTGTCCTCGAGAACGGCCAGATAATCGAGGCCGAAAAAATATTAGTCTCTGTAGGCCGAAGGCCGGTTGTCGATAAAGAAACCATCGAGGCCTTGAATTTACAGATGGCCGATTCCGCTATTGCAGTCAACGACAAAATGGAAACTAACGTCACCGGCGTCTACGCTATTGGTGATGCCGTGGGGACAACCTATTTAGCACACGGCGCCTTTGCCGAGGCCCAGGTCGCAGCGGCCAACGCCACAGGCGGCAAGGAAAAAATAGCCGACTACTCGCTTATACCGCGGGCCGTTTACACGTTCCCCGAAATTGCCTCTGTCGGCAAAACCGAAGAGGCCTGCAAAAACCAGGGACTCGACATCTCGGTCGGAAGGTCATTCTTCAAAGCCAATGGCCGAAGTGTAGCTCACGATGAAACTGTCGGCGAGATAAGGGCTGTCAGAGATAACTCGACCAATAAGATTATCGGCGTTACAATGGTTGGCGCAATAGTAACCGAGCTGATAGGCGCAGCAAGGCTTCTTATAGGCAGCACCGAGAAAATCACCGATATAAGCTTCCCGCATCCGACTTTTTCAGAGGTGCTCAAAGAAGCAGCCGAAGACACCTTCGGCCTGAGCCTACACAACCCACCAAGAACATAAGAAAAAACTCAGAGGGTGCAGAGAAAAAAAGCATCACTTCTCGAGAAGGTCATTGTACTGCTCAACTGTGACTTCTATTTCTCTTAGAATCTCTCTTATTAAGGGACGGGCTAATACTCTGCCTTTGTGATGCGGTAGAGTAGTTGTTCTCCCGTCCGGATGTCTGTAAAATGCGTGGCTTCCCTTTTGCCGAACTTTTTCAAAACCCAATCGAATTAGCAGCTTCTCCATCCGTCTGGCGTCAATAATCTTGAGCTTACTCACCCGGCCACCTCAAGTTGCTGGATCCCAACAAACTCAGGGATATGTTTTTTGGCCTCGTCGTCCATTTCCTCAAGACACAACTCGACTACTTCTTTTAGATTCTTTTGAAGTTCATCGAGATTTTCTGCCTGTGTATGAGCCCCTGGAATCCCCGGAACAATCCCTACATAAAGCCCTGTTTCGGGGTCTTTCTCAATATATCCGGTTATTTTGAACATCGCATTATCCCTCACTGACAAAAGGTCACATCAAAGATAAACCTGCATACATTTAATGCTAACAAATTATCGCTCCTGCGTCAATTATCTTTACCGGATTAGCATATCCTCCATAACATTTTCCGTTATCAACAGGAATTCAATATTTAACACTCACAAAATAGTGCCCTTGAACTTTGTGCAAGTTGTTATTTCTGCGGAAATTATGAAAAAAACGTTAAAATTCCTATAATTTCTCAAATTTTTTCTTGACAATTACCCCCCCGTTAAATTGGGCAAAATACAAAGGTGAGGAAGAATAAGAAAGTGCTGATTTGCCTTGCCAGAGAAAAACATATCAAATTTTGGAGGAGAATTAAAATGAAGAGTACAATTTGTTTGGTTGCTTTATTTGTATTATGCTTGGATCTATCAAACGCCTATGCCTTGGATCCTTCTACTTTGCATGGAACAATTGTCTTTTCTTCATCTGAGACAGACTCAGTTGGGGATATCTTCATTATGAATCCGGATGGAAGTGGTAAGCAAAACATCTCAAATGATCCCGGAATGCATAGTATGGAACCTTTCATTTCTTATGACGGTACTCAAATTACATGGTATGGCGGGGTGGCCCATCAGGCCCAAATTTATGTTTCTGATATTAATGGAGATAATATACACACCATTACCTCAGACGGTTATAACAATGTTAGCCCAGCTTTCTCTCCGGATGATCAGGAAATCGCGTTTATCAGATATTTTGCTAATTGCAGTCTATACGTGATGCCATCTACTGGCGGATCTGCTCAGCATCTTGCTACGGGTGGACTTGGTTTCCCTCATTGGTCTCCGAGTGGGGACAAAATTACATATACAGACTGGGACAGTGGATGGACCGCTGACATCTATGTAATAAATGCCGACGGAACAAATAACACTTTGATTGCTGCAAGTCCCGGTTATAAGAATCTCCGCAGCATGTGGTCGCCAGACGGTTCAAAAATTGCTTACATGTCTGATAAAGACGGAACCGGAGACGTTTGGATTATGGACCCTGACGGCAATAACGAGTATAATTTGTTTACCGGTACCGATTGGCTAAGTTACCATGAGGATGCACTTAGTTGGTCACCAGATGGTCAATATATGGTTGTGCAATCTGATCGCAGTGGAAATTGGGACCTGTGGATTTTTGAAGTGGCAAATCCTGCAAATGCGGCACAGATCACGGACACGCCCTGGAATGAGGGGGAACCGCACTGGCAAATCGCCAAACTGGCGGCGATAGAGGCTGATGTTGTCATTGACCCTGATACTCTCAATCTGAAAAGCCAAGGCAAATGGATTACCTGCTATATCGAATTGCCAGAAGGATATAACGTAGCTGACATCGATGTAAGCACGGTAAAGCTCAACGACATCGTCCCGGCAGAAGCCGAGCCAACCTCAATTGGCGATTACGATAGTGATGGTATTGCCGATTTGATGGTCAAGTTCAATATGTCTTCTGTGCAATCGATACTTGAACCTGGCGATTCGGTTGAGATAACAGTGACCGGCGAACTAAACGATGGAACAACATTTGAAGGCTCCGATACAATTAGGGTCATAAACCCAGGCAAATAGAAATAACAAGGTGGCTCGTTATTCGTGAATCGTGGTTCGTGAAGCGTGACTCGTATTTCGTAGTGCGTCGTGCGTAGCGCGTATAGCGTTGTTTTAGGCCGTTTAGATTAAATGCTAAGGGCTGCAAAGTCGATACATGCAGCCCTTACAGTTTTTAAAATCCAACCTAAAATTAAATCCACTCTATGCGGTGGATCACAAATTGGCAATCTGTGAACGGAGTTTGGGGAGCTCATTTTTTATCACGTCCCAGACAACATCAGGCAATATCCCGAAGTATTGATGGACGATAACATTCCGCATGCCAATAATCTCATCCCATGGTATATCTGAATGCATCCCTTTGAAATCCTCCGGCAGAGAGCGAGCGGCTTCTCCGATAATCTCGATATTTCGAGTAACAGCATCCTGGGTTTTCCGATCCAAGAGAAAATCCTCGTATTTCATTCCCTCAACGTACGATTCAGTCCTATCGATTGCATCTAAGATATCAAGGATTCGAAGCTTGCTATGTCGGTACATGAACGAGGTCCTTCTCTATTTCTTCTTTAAGCCTACCTTGGACAGCAGAAGGAGTTAGCAGGTCCACCTTTCTGCCGAGTATGGATTCAAGAAATGACTTAAGACCGATAAACCGTCTATAGGTTGTCTCTGAGAACTCAACGATCATATCCACATCGCTTTGAGGTTCCAAAGACCTGCGTGTAACCGAACCAAAAAGGCTGATTTGCTTCACGCCAAACTGCTTCAACTTTTTATGGTGCGCCTGTAGCACCACGACAATCTGTTGATGTGTCGTTGGATAACATGGTATATTTTTGTCATCTTTATGCTCGTATAAAACCATATATACATTATTATATATGATTTACAACGGTTAAGTCAAACAATCAATGGGTAAAAATTGGTCTTTCAAGATGCTGATGGAAAACATGATAGGCTCGAAGCTAAAGATATACAATATTCGTATCATAGACCGCGGGCTTGACGATTACCGCAAAATTTTGCAATTACAGCACGAATTACGCGATAAAAGACACGAAGGCAAGATTCCCAATACCATTTTAATCGTTGAGCACCCCGCTGTCATTACTCTCGGCGCACGGCAAAGCGCCAACAAGCTGACGACCAGCCGGGAAGATTTGGCCAAACATCATATCGACATAGTTGATATTCGCAGAGGCGGCGGCACAACAGCACACAATCCAGGCCAATTAGTTTTTTACCCGATATTAAACCTGCATGAGCTCGGCCTGGGAATCACCGAATACATCAGAGAACTGGAGGCAATAGGCATAGAACTGCTACAGCAATTAGGCGTGCAAAGCCAAAGACGAAAAGGCTTTCCAGGCTTATGGGTCACTGAGTGTGGCTTGGGAGCGTCGTGCGTAGTGCGTGATGCGTCGTGCGTAGTGCGTGATGCGTCGCGCGTTGAACGAAATACACAATATGCAATACACGATACGCAGTCCGCAATACGAAAGATTGCTTCTATCGGCGTACGCGTGTCAAAATTCATAACCTATCACGGCATGGCAATAAACATCCAAAATGACCTGAGTATTTTCGATTATATAGTACCCTGCGGCCTCGATGACATAGAAATGACATCGGTGATGAAAGAGACCGGAAAGTGCCATTCAATGAGCCAGATAAAGGAAAACTTAATTAAACTTCTCCACAAACATTTTTCTACTCAGAAAGAGAACCGTCGTGCGTTCAACGGTTGCGCTACTCGTCTCGTCAAACGTCTTTACGTTAAACGCAACCGTAACGAGCAACGCAACCGCAACCCAATGACGAAAACGCTGCTTTACGGAAATCCAACCACTAACCAATATCGACGTAAATTACCGGCATGGTTACATAGACCTTTACCAGCCGACGATGATTTTCGTCATACCGAGCAGGTTCTGCGTTCCCTGGGCCTGGAGACTATATGCAGTAACGCAAACTGCCCAAATATGGGCGAATGCTGGGCCAGAGGTACGGCAACAGTCCTGATTTTGGGCAATGTCTGCACGCGAAATTGCAAATTCTGTTCGCTGACCTGCGGCAGGCCCGCTCCGCCGGACCCGACCGAGCCTGGCCGATTAGCTGAGATGGCAAAACAAATGCGACTGAAATACCTTATAATCACCAGTGTCAATCGCGATGATTTATCGGACGGCGGCGCCGCCCATTTTCGCGATTGCATTAACAAAGTAAGACAGCAATGCCCGGATATGAAATTTGAAATACTAACGCCCGATTTCCGTAACTGCCAGGCCCGGGCATTAGAAATCCTGCGCGAAGCTTTACCTTTCGTATTCGCTCATAATGTCGAAACCGTATCGGCTCTTTACCCGATTGCCAGAGCAGGCGGAAACTATCAACGGTCTCTGAATTTGCTTAGAATGGCCAAAGAGGTCTACCATGACGTCCAGACCAAATCGTCAATTATGCTCGGTCTGGGAGAGACCGACGCACAGGTCGAGCAGGTCCTAAAAGACCTGCGAAAAGCAGGCTGTGACAGAATCACAATCGGCCAGTATCTAAAACCGTCGAAAAAATCACTCGACGTTGTCGAATATGTAATCCCCGCCAAATTCGACTGGTGGAAGCAAAAAGCAATAGAATTGGGATTCTCCTGGATTACTTCTTCGCCGTTCACTCGTAGCTCATACTTCGCAGAACAGCAGAACACCTTATAATGAAATGTTAGCCGTTCAGCTTGTTCTTATCGGACATCAGAAATAACCCGAATTTTACAAAGCCACAGAGGACACAGAGAATTAATTTTTATTGGCCACAGAGGACACAGAGAACACAGAGAATCAATTTTTATTAGCCATAGAGGGCACTGAGAACACAGAGAATTAAGTGATTTTTATTAAAGAACTTCCTACATTCGACATAATTTTAGACGTTTTTCAAAAAACAAAAGTATGTAATTTTTGGCTATACACGTAACCTCTTAAGTAATAAAAAGTTAAGTCGTATTTTCATAAAACTCATGAAATATGCGGGTTAATTGACCCACTGCTCATAATTATTTGATTCAGCTATTTTTTTGGCTCTGTGCCGAATCAGATTTATACTTTATATGGGGGTCATCAAAATTTTGTTTCGGTGGAACTCTTTCGGTGGGGGGAGAAAAATGTCACCGATAAAAAGAGCGAGCTATCTTAAGCAGCAACGGGGCGCTGTGCTTATCATATCTATGATATTCGTACTGATATTTTCCGCCCTGGCTCTTTCGATGGCCACTCTGTCCGGCACTAATGTCCAACTTGCTTCGAACCAGCACAAGGCTGACTGCGCACTGGCCAGCGCCGAATCCGGGCTGGAAGTAATGCAATACTGGCTTAGCCGGGTCACAATATCAAGCTCGACACCATCATCCTACTATCTAAGCACAATAGCTAATACTCTCCAAAACGACTTTTCTGACAACAGCATTTCGAATATCACTGCTAACTGTGATGGCTCAAGCATAACCATTCCCAGTGTTACACTGAATCTGGCACAAGAGCAAAGTTTTAACGCAGCGATAACGCCAATTCCGACACCACTTGACCCCAACATACTCAAGGTTGATGTCACCGGAGTGTATGGCTCAGCGACCAAGACAATAAGTGTAAATTACGTATTTGGAACAAGTCCACAATCGGTTTTCGACTATAGCGTAGCAACCAAAGGGTCTTTATCGTTAACCGGCAATGCAGAAATTGAAGGTGTAAACGACATTTCCGTTAAAACAGACGTCTATATCAAAAGTGAAAGTGCGATTCTGGCCCTGACGATGAGCGGAAACTCTAAAATAGGCGGCTCCGTCAAAATCGGCAATCCTCTTGCCACAACTGATTTAGGAAATCGAACATCGATAGGCGGCGAGAGCGGACAGGCGGCTCTCAACCATGTTTTTATCGGTGCCGACACACCTGACTTTCCCACTCCCAATCCCGGCCATTTTGAACAATATGTTCAAAATGTCTTTAATCCCGAAACCGATGCCACAACCGATAAAACGCTCGAAAACATTAAAATCCCCGCCAACACCAACCCCACTTTTTCGGGCAATGTCACATTAAACGGCATTATTTACATCGAAACACCAAATGTAGTAACATTTACAGGAAATTCGACAGTAACCGGAATCATCGTCGGCAACGGCGATTATCAAGATAATACAGAAACAAATCAAATCATCTTCAGAGGTAGCGTGGATAGCTCGCCGGTTAGTTCGCTGCCCGATGTGCCGCAATTCGCCGGTATCAAGAATGAAACTGGAACATTTATTCTGGCTCCCGGCTTTGCTTTATCCTTCGGCGGCAATTTCAACGCCCTTGGACTCAACGGCGCAATTGCCGGCAACGGAATCGAATTCTTCGGCAACGCAGGCGGAACAATTCACGGCACGATAATCGATTATTCTACTGAAACAACTTCTGTTACCGGCAATAGCGATCTTTATCTCAGTCCGACCGGTACATCACTGATACCTGCAGGATTTATGCTAAACATAGCATTGCAGTATGACCCCAGCTCTTATTCGGAAACCACGCTGTAACATTTACTCGTTACACAAACCGCATTATGAGCCAAGACCTATATCCCATAAAGACTGTCCCTTGAACCGCCGAGATGTTCTTATCGGACATCGGAAACATTCGGCACTTTTTGGCTAAGCTATTTTGCCTTCATGCAAAATATACTTTATACTTTAATTGGAATACAAGTTATACTGACTGCGTCGAAGAGACAAGCTCAAGATTGTCAACGTGAGCAGAGCAAAAGACCTCAGAGCTCGATTTCGAGAGACACTTTACAGCGCCGTGAACGACGTTACGCGCCTATAGTTTCTATCTATTGAGGCCTTTTTACAGTGTGAGGGGAGAATGAAGCTCGTAAAAAAAATACTCTACAAGAAGTGCGGGGGTGCCATACTTATACTGTGTATGGTATTTATACTTATAATTTCCCCGCTGGCTGTCTCGATGGCCACCTTCTCCAGCACTAATGTCCAACTTGCTTCAAATCAGCACAAGGTCAACTGTGCCTTCTCAAGCGCCGAATCCGGCCTGGAAGTAATGCGATATTTGCTGAGCCATGTTACTATACCAAATTCGACACCGTCATCTAATTATCTTCTCACAATAGCAGATATTTTCCAAAATGACCTGACAGCTAACGACATCTCGAATATCAGCCTAAATTATGACGGCTCAACAATCACTCTTCCATCCGTTATGCTGGCCTCAGCCGACGATACGAACTTTGAAGCAGTAGTCCGGCAGCTCGATGATAATACCTTGCAGATGGATGTTACCGGTAAAAAAGGCCAGATAACGCGAACAATAAGAGTGAATTATAATATCGGGAACAGCAGGCATCCTATTTTCGATTATGGAGTCGCGACTAAAGGGCCTTTGAGCTTAACAGGAAATGCGAGAATTCAAGGGGTCAATAATAGCGACGAAGCGAACGTTTATATTGAAAGCCTTGACGAGCTTCTGGCTTTGAGTATGATAGGCAACTCCCAAATAGAGGGTGACGTCAGTATCGTCAACTCTAATGCTTATTCCACAGTACTCGGCAACAGCTCGATTGGTGGTGAAACCGGCCAAAATGCGATTGACAATCACGTTTCTTTCGGTGTTGATTCTGTGGAACTACCCACTCCTGACATCAGCCCATTTGGGGCCTATGCGACAAATATCGTGGATGCTTCTACTAATACCCACGGCAATCAAACATTTGAGAATATCAGAATCGTAGCTGGAGCTAATCCCACTTTCTCCGGCAACATAATAATCAACGGTATAATTTTCATTGAATCGCCGAACACAGTTGTGTTCACAGGAAATACCACAATAACAGGCCTTATTGTTGCCGATGGGAACCTCGAATCACCCAACAGCTCTGACCAAATTGAATTTAGGGGCAACTTGGCCAGCCGCTCCGCTTCGCAGTTGCCCAGCGATTCTGTTTTCGATGGCCTTCGAGAACAGACAGGCACATTCCTTTTAGCCCCTGGGTTTGGATGCTCCTTCACAGGTAACTTCAACACCGTGAACGGCGCAATTGCTGCCAGCGGAATAAGTTTTACCGGCAATGCTAACGGCATAATTACAAACTCAGTAATTAACTACTCTGAAAATCCTATGAGTCTTACCGGTAATGCCAGATTACGTTTCGACCGCAGCGACAGTGTTGAGAACCCGGCTGGGTTCGAGAGCACTAAGATACTTGAGTTTCAATCCAGTACATATTCGGAACTACCTCCGTAATATTCGTATTTGGACCAATACTACGTCCTATATCTCGCAAAATCAGAAAGTACTTTACAGCCCTATGTAAACCAAAGCGACTTATTTTTATCAGACATTAAAAGGCCGATTGTCGCACTTTTAATGTCACTTAGGCCTGATTTCTTGCCTCTAAACCAGGCGTGTAGTATATTTTAATTGGCATATAGTATTTGATGAAAAGGCTGGCTGGAGTAGGGCTTTTATGGCGGGGGGAAAATGAAGCTCTCAAGAAGAACAATTTACTTGAAGCGCCAGGGTGCTGTGCTGCTGATTTCTTTGATATTTGTAATCATATTTTCCGCATTGGTTGTCTCGATGGCTACCTTCTCCGGCACTAATGTCCAACTTGCTTCAAATCAGCACAAGGTCGACCGTGCACTCGGAAGCGCCGAATCCGGTCTGGAAGTAATGCGATATTGGCTGACCAGTATCGCAATGCCAAGCTCGACATCACCATCTAATTATCTGAGCACAATAGTCTATAATCTGCAATATGACCTTGACGCCAACAGCATTTCCAATATCACCATAAATGACGATGGCTCAGTTCAACCTGTAACGCTGGACTCCGCAGCCGGACAAACCTTCAATGGTCAATTTTCAATCGACCCCAACGACCACAACATTTTGCAGGTTTACGCTACAGGGGGCAACGGTCAGATTACACGCACAATAAGAGTTCGTTACGACATTGGACCGTATGAATTTCCTATTTTTAATTACGGCCTGGCAACAAAGGGGCCCCTGCTTTTTACAGGCAATCCAACCGTGAACGGTGTAAATTCCAATAGCGAAGCGGATATGTTCATCGGAAGCCAAAATAACGAACTGGCACTGCTCGTTACCGGTAACACAAACTTTGAGGGCGATATCAGTATCGCCAACGCAGACGCTAATGCTGTCTTCCAGCGAGATGTGATAATAGGCGGTGACCACGGCCAAGAAGCCATAGATAATCACGTCTCTAAAGGAGTAGAAGCTCCCGAATTTCCTATCCCCGACACAGAGCATTTTCGACAGTATGCAACAGGCAATACCATAGATAGTGGCACTGACATATCAAGGAGTATGACCTTGACCAACGTAACAATAGAGGCCGGAACGAACCCAACTTTTGCGGGCAATATCATTATAGAGGGAATTCTGTTCATCGAGCCACCTAACATCGTTACATTTAACAGAAATGTTGCGCTTAACGGCATCATAGTCGGCAATGGTGACCCGGAAAATCCCGGAACTAATAAAATATCCTTCCTCGGCAATTTCGCGACCAATCCGTATCCTCCAGGAGCCGAGTTTGACGCGATTCGCTGCGAAACCGGCTCCTCGATACTTGCTCCGGGTTTTGCCGCTTCTTTCGAGGGCAATTTCTCAGCTTTGGGCGGGGTTATGGCTGTAAGCGGCGCACATTTTTCCGGCAACGTAAATGCGCTGATTAAAGGAACGATTATTAATTACTCTGAAGACCCTGTAACAATAGACGGCAACGCCACATTGAATTTTGACCGCTCAGACGATATTAAGGTCCCTGCAGGTTTTGACCTCATCCGTGTATTAAAATACGACCCGTCCTCTTACGAGGAAATTATACTCTAATTTTTTTACCTGCAACACAGACCCGCTCGGGACACCGGATTTTGCATGCCGGAGACTTCACAACGTTATGTATTGGGGCGCATTTTTGATTTGTATTTTCCTTTTGGTTTCGCCGACGTGAAAAAGCTCTATCCAAATATAATTTATCCCACCAAGAGCCGACTCGATTTTGTCCGCCCACTCAATCAAAACCACCGACTGCGGATAGCAAAAATCATCGAAACCGAGCATCTCAAACTCGGCAATCGAATTTAACCTGAAAGCATCTACGTGGTAGATATCCAGCCGACCTGCATACTCATTGACTATCACGAACGTGGGACTATTAATGCCCCTGTGGTCTTCGGCCCCCGCACCAGCGGCAATTCCCTTAATCAGATGCGTCTTGCCGCTGCCCAACGGCCCACAAACACCTATAACTTCTCCGCCTTTCAATTGTGAGCCGAGCTTCCGACCAAGCTCTATAGTCTCCTCTGGCGAATTCAAAATGGTATTAAAATCTTTACGCACTGGCCAATAATCAATAATCACCTACATTAGGAGGTCATTTCCCCAGTTGAGCCGGATAGTAATAACCCATCGTCTGAGCAACGACCCCCAGCCGGTATTGATGGTCTTGCATAAGACAAGGGCGTCTATCAGAAGCGCTGATGGTAGTGGTGTAAATGCGAAGCTCTCCATTTAAGCAGGTAATCACCTCCTCCCGATAGTCGCCGAGACAATCAACGACCGCAACGACCCGGCCTCCAATCGGCTGCATCGCATCGGCGCCCCAGTCGCGAACCGCTCCGGAGACGACCACTTCTTTTTGCCCGTCCGCATCCCACCAAACCGCACGCGGGGTCAAGGCTCCTTCTTCATGAAATTCAATAAGCTGTCCCTTAGCACTATAAAGCCACCGCTCTTTGAGGTCTCTTTCACCGACAAAAACTTCCATACCGGGCCAGTCCGCGAGGATGTCCCCCACCATTCCCTGGCCGTGAAGATGACGGGTAGGCTTCTTGTGTGTCCAGAGTTTGCGACCGCTCCTGGCGCCTACCACGCATATCCCGTCGGTTTCCTGGCGTGACTCGAATCCATAAAAAACCTCCAAGCCACGACTGTCGGGGTCAATATCGGCAACGTAACAAACATCAGGATGGCCCATCTCCAGCGTCCAAAGACCTTTGCCGTTATCGTCCAGCACCGCCGCGCCGATGACCAGCTCATCCCTGCCATCCTGGTCCACGTCGGCTGTGATTAAGCCGTGAGACCCCTGCCCCCGGTATTTTTTATTCTCCTGCGACGATTCCCAGTACCAGATTCGATTGAAATCTTTATCCAGCGCCTGCGACTTGATAAGCTCATAGGTACCTCGCTGCATAATCAGTGATGGCGTCTTGCCATCGAGATATGCCACGGTAAGAAAATTACGGCAGTAACGATTGTAATCAGAAAATCCTTCCCGGCTCAGCCAGGCGGTTTCAGCCACAACCTCGCCGGTTAGGCCATCGAGCTTGACTAAATATTCCGGACCGCTCTTGACGTGCCCGGTTTCCTCACGAGGGTCTCCGACACCGGCCTTGCAATAGACCTCGGCTTTGCCATCGCCATCAACATCATAAACAATCCACGGCGAATACCATATACCCGCCTCGATGGCCCAGCCCATATCGTACCGCCACATCATCGTGCCATCCAAGCGATAGGCTTCGAGCTTGTAGGTCGTGGTGCTGGGTTTCCAATAGCCCGGCTGCTGGTAAGGGTCGGTGTTGAAATTGGGCTGCTTGATGATAAACTCGAAGCTACCGTCACCATCCAGGTCTGCGATACCCACCTGCTGGAAATCGTAATTGCCCTCCAGCGGGATACTGATATAAGGTTTGGCCAAGCCGGTCAAGGTAATCGTTGCTTCCCCCAACCGTTCGGATTCACTTGGCCCACTCTCACTATATTTATAAAGTTCATAAATGAAGGTTTTTATGCCAGTATTCTTGGCAGGACCTTTATCCACAAAGTTGGTTAGTCTGTATGGCTCACCCTCTGTCAAAAGCACAGCTCGGTTATCGCGAGCTCCGGTGCTGCGTCTGCTTATCAGAAAAGCGATATCTTCGGGGTCAGTATCGAGCAGGCGCCAGCTAAGAAATACTGAGCCGTCCTCACGCTCAAGGGCCACTAAACCACGGTTCAGTTTTTCCACGCCTGACACGGCAGCAGCAAAAGTAAAAAGCAGAAAAAAACCAATCATCTCAAAAAATAATAATCGACCTTTCATAATTCACATCTCCGTGACATAATTGCAATAGTCAATAGACAATAGTCAATTCCTAAGGTGATCGTAGCCTTTTGGCTCCAGCTCTGTAATTCGGCCGTCAGGCATCTTTATCTGCATTCTCTTTGTGTCGGTAATTTCACCGATTTGCGTGATTGGTATCGGCTCATCCCAATCCTTCAATAATTTCTTGCACTGCCCTTGCGAGAGGGTAAAAAGCAGCTCAAAATCCTCGCCGTCGTTCAGCGCCGAGCTTAACGGCTCTTTATATGTCCGGGCCTGGTCTGATATTGGAATCTGCTCTGCGTTTATAATAGCCCCTACCTGACTTTGACAGCAGATTCGGTTCAAATCGCTGCTGAGTCCATCGCTTATATCAATCATTGAGTTCAGCGTTACCATTTGTGCGATTTTTATCGCCTCTTTAACCCTCGGCTCAAACGACAAATGTTTTCCGCGGCCCGCCCCGCCCAGCGAGCCTGTCACACAGATACTGTCACCAACCTTTGCACCCGACCTTCTTACAGGCGCATTGCCCGCCTGCTTACTGAGCATCGCCACATTTATTGCAAACGGATTTTCACTCTTCCAACTGGTAATGTCACCACCGACAAGTGCACAGCCGAACTTTTCGCCTGCACTAATAATCCCCGAATGAAGCTGCTTTAACTGTTCCTCTCCGAAACCTTTTGGCAGCGCAACGGATACAACCGCAGCAACGGGCATCGTCGCCATCGCCGCACAATCACTAAGGCTGACCGCCATAGCTTTATACCCAACCTGCCTTAAAGTTGTTTCTCTAAGATCAAAGTGCACACCATCCAACAGCATATCTGTAGTGATAAAAACCGACTCCTTCTTCAGGCGAACCTGGGCCATGTCGTCACCGATACCGATGGGAAAATCTGCCGCAGATAAATTGCTCTGTTGGGCAAACCAGGCGGTAATTTCGTCTTCTGTCGCGCTCATCGCTTCTCCAGGTGTTCGCTCCAATATGCAATTTGCCTTTTTGCCTGCTTTGGCCCGGCTGAACCGTCGGTAATGTACTTGCCTGCAACACTTGCTGCACCAAGATTTTCATACACATCTGTTTCAACCACGCTACAGTGCTGCTTGAACTCATCCAAACGAAGCTGGCTTAACTTCCTGTTATCCTTCTCACAGTATGCAACCAAAGACCCCACAATACCGTGTGCCTGCCGGAAAGCAACACCCTTTCCAACCAGATACTCAGCTAAAGCGGTAGCGTCCAGAAATCCTTCCTCTATACCCGCTAAAATATTCTTGGTGTCAAACTTTGCATGTGAAACAATCGCCCGCGTCATATCCAAGCAGGCCTCAACCGTATCGCTGGCAGCAAAGATGTGCACCTTGTCCTCCTGCATATCGCGATTATAGCTCGAAGGTTGACCTTTTAGAATCGTCAGCATAGCCATCAACGAACCATAAACCCGGCCGGTTTTTGCGCGAATCAGCTCCAACATATCTGGATTACGCTTCTGCGGCATCATACTCGATGATGTGCAATAGGCGTCGTCAATCCGCACAAAGGCGAATTCGCTGGACGAATAGATTATCCAGTCCTCAGCAAATCGCGACAGATGCGTCGCAACGAGAGCGCAGTCAAAAATAAACTCCGCACAAAAATCCCTGTCGCTGACGGCGTCAATACTGTTATAGCTTATATCCGAAAAACCCAACTGCTTTGCCGTGCTCTTCCTATCTAACGGCAGCGCAGAGCCCGCCACCGCCCCGCTACCCAACGGCGAAACGTTAAGCAGCTCTTTGCAGTTTTTCAGCCGGATAAAGTCACGCTCAAACTGCTCTACAAAACTTAATATGTAAGAAGCGATAACTATCGGCTGAGCACGCTGAAGGTGTGTATAGCCCGGCATAACATCTTCCGGATATTTACTCGCCAGCTTAACAAACGCCTTTTGAAGCAGTGTTATCTTGGCCTGCAGAATCTCTATCTCGTCCCGCATCCAAAGTCGAACATCGGCTGCCACCTGGTCGTTGCGGCTTCTGCCGGTATGAAGTTTTTTGCCCGCCTCACCGACTTTTGCTATAAGGGCCGTTTCGATTGTCATATGAATATCTTCATACTTCTTCTCGAACTTGAACCGCCCTTCTGCGATTTCCTCGCTGATTTCGATAAGGCCATCTTTTATCTGTTTGAATTCGTCTTTGGTAATCAGCTTTTGTTCAGACAACATCTGCGCATGAGCGATTGAGCCGACAATATCATATTTGTAAAGACGCCTGTCCACAGACAGCGATTCTACAAAATCAACCGCAAGCTCGTCCGGCTCACCTGCCAGACGCTTCTCCCAACTTTTTTCTGCCTCGGCCATTTTACTTGCTCCAAAAAACAAAATATCTTTCCCGCAAATGATAAGGTTAACCAAGCCTTACGTCAATACGCGTCTGCCCTCTATAACTCGAAATTCATTATTCGATGTCCAGCATCCCCGGCAGCCAGCCCAAAAAGTCAACAAAATAATCCAATTAAATGGGTGTCCAAGGAGCATCACATATCAAGTGAAGTTTTTATTGACAAAAACCCATTTGACATGGTAAAATATATAAAATCTAATTAGTCACTATACTCTTTCTAAGGAGGGGTATAACCAAAGCACAAATCTAAAAGCCAGGCTGGCTATTTCGACATGGGTGACAATACCGTTTTCGTGTTGAAAAACTAAAAGAAAGGTAGGAGTACTGTGATGCATTCATTTAGCCCAAAAAAATCAGTCGCCGTTATATCGATTGGGTTGTGCTTATGTATCTGTTACACGAGCTTAGCCGAGCCCGTTAACGTTGAGCAGGTACGAAAAACATCGGATACGTTTCTCAATTTGCAGCATATCCGTCAGAGAAAACAAATAAGACTGTTTTCGGTAAAAGGCGAGCAGGAACCGCCTGTCAGAGAATTCACCGCTGCGGGTCTAAGAGAAATCTGCGGTGATGATGGAATTGTCCTTGCATACATTATTGAGCTGGAGCCGCGCGGATTCATTTCGACATCCGCAGATACAGATATCACTCCGATTATCGCTTATTCTTTCAGAAGCTCTTTTCCGCCCGACGGGAGCAGAAACAATCCGCTGTATCGCCTGTTGAAAGAAGACATGAAGCTGAGAGCAAAGGCCCTGGCTGAATATGGGCAGCTCAAGACGATGGAAAACGACAACCTATGGAATTTATACGTCAATGAAGATATAAGAAAGCTTGCAAGTCAGACATTCCAGCAGTGGCCGCAAGAAAACACGACCTCAACCGGCGGATGGCTGGAGACTGCGTGGGACCAGGACTCACCTTACAACGACTTTTGTCCGCTCGACCCGGTCGATGCCAACAGAAGTTATGTGGGCTGTGGGCCAACGGCGATGGCACAGGTGACCAATTATCATCAGCAATGTAGCGTACATTTCGACGAGAACGATTCGTATACGACATACACTGGCATCGATATAGACGATGACAGCGGCTTGTACGATTTCCCTTCTTTTAATGCGCTGAATGATTACCTTGGCGTCTTGAGACTTAAATACAGCAGACAGATGAAGCCGGACGATACAGATGCCGCCGCACTTTGTTTTGCCTGTGGAATCGCTGCAGAAACGTACTACTCAAGTGAGGGCTCAGGGACTTCGGTCTATGACGTACAGCAGGCATTCCTAAAGAAGTTCGGTTTTTATTCGGCCGACATGACGGGGGGTCTATCATACGAATCTTATCCTTTACTTCAAGAGAACATGATAAATCGACTCCCTGCTCTGTTGAGCTTCTGTCCGCCGGATGGTTTCGGCGGGCACGTCATTGTTTGTGACGGCTATAACACCGACGGTGCGTATCACCTTAATTTCGGCTGGGGTTCCCCATATCCTGAGGAAATAACCGAGGTATGGTATCATCTCCCGAATGGCATCATCTTGATGGAAGCCATATTAAATATTCAACCTATTTCGCCGACTATTGACGCTGACCCATCGTCCCTTCTTTTTTATAGCGTCCCGGGTCAGGAATCCGAACCCAAAATGCTGTTTATCAAAAATAATACCTCGCAGCGCATCTTAATAAACTCGATATACAGCCCGGAAGGATTCGTCATATCTGCCTCAGACGATGGATACTCGGACCACATAGACTCCCTCGAGATACAACGTCCGGGACAGGAAGCCGCGATAAATGTGAAGTTCTGCCCGGCTGATGCGGGGGGCTATTATGGAACTCTTACTATCCACTACGGCGATGGGAACAGAAAGTACGTGATTCTAAAAGGGTGCTCCTTCACCGGCGGGACGGAAATCCCACAAGGCGAGGTCTCCGGGCGCTGGTCGCAAGCCCGGTCACCCTATTTCGTGTCCGGCGATATTAAAGTGCCGGAAAATCGTCAACTGCTTATCGAGCCGGGGGTCAAAATCATTTTCGTTGGACCTTATGGTATGACCATCGGCAAAAACGCACTATTGATTGCCGAGGGAAATAAGTATCATCCGATAGAATTTACGGCTTGGAATAGAAACCTGGGCTGGACCGGCTTGCGGTTTCTGGACTCGGGAGCCGATGACATATTGAGTTATTGTTCGATAACCTTCTCGAAGAAATTCTTGCAGCCGACGGCAGAAGATGATTACTCTGCCGAGGATAATGACGAGGATAGCTGCGGAGGAGGGGTGTATTGCTATCGTTCGGATCCAACCATAACGAATTGCAAAATCATCAATAATATAGGAGATAAAGGCGGGGCAATTTACTGTGGTGACAGTGACCCTGTGATTAGAAATACCGTGATAGCGAACAATTCTTCAATGGGCGGACGCACGCGAAGTGGAGGTATATGCTGCGAGGGAGATAGCACTGCCCAGATAAAGAACTGTACTATAGTCAACAATACACCCGGCGGTATTTTCATCGCATCGGATTACACAATAGACGTAACGAACACGATTGTATGGGGCAATAGCGCATACCAGATATACACCTCTAAATCGACGCCCGTAATTTCGTTCTGCGATGTCCAGGACGGCTATCCCGGCCAGGCCAATTTCGATGCGGACCCTTGTTTCTTCGAACCCAGTGCCGCTGCCGGGGTAGACTATGATGGAACAGTTGCTCACTGGGCTCTGCAGAGCTGTTCACCATGTATAAATGCAGGAACACAAACAAACCTTCCGGCAGACGACCTGGCAGGCAATCCCAGAGTTTACAGTGGTATTGTCGACGTCGGAGCTTACGAGAACCAATCAGAATTGCCTTTAATCACAGTCGCCCCGTCAGTCGATGCGGGCTTTGTACCCATCGGTACGGATTCGACCATCAGCCTTGAAATCAGGAACACCGGCATGATAGACTTCGAAGTGAAAAGTCTGGGCATTTCCGAGAGAAGCAGGGCTTTTTCGATAGTTACTCCGATATACAATCATCAATTGTTGCCTGATGATTTTGTCCGGGCACAAATCAGATTCGCTCCGATAGAAGAGAAGGTCTATACCGCCACTATCTATATCAATTCGACCAGCAGCAATGCTCCGCACAAACAAGTTACTCTTCGCGGAGTAGGAGTGTCGGGAACAATCATTCCCGGCGGCACGGTCAGTGGTACCTGGACGAAAGCAGACAGTCCCTATACAGTTATCGGAGACATCAACATTCCCAGAGGGCAAACGTTAACCATTCAGCCGGGGGTGGAGGTAAAATTCGCAGGTCATTTCGGATTGACGGTAGGTTACAAAGCGACTTTGCGCGCGAGAGGCTGGGACACAGACCCTATCATCTTTACCCCCATAGATACCAACGAGGGATGGTTTGGCATACGTTTTGTCGATAGCGAGGCCGATGACATATTGAAATATTGCACCATTGAATACTCAAAGAAACCCGAGACTGGAGGAGGCGGTGATGCAAATCTTACCGGCGGAGGAATTCTGTGCTATAGCACATGGATTGAGCAAATAGGCTATCGCGCTCCTTCCAGCCCGATGATTGACCACTGCTTGATTGCCAATAACTACGCCGAATCCGGCGGCGGGATTATGTGCATGGACGATTCGGAGGCGGTGATTACCAATAACACTATCGTTGATAACTCAGCGAGGATAGACGGGGCTGGTATTTCCATCTTCGATGCCTCGCCCATGATTAAAAACAACGTCATTGCTCATAACTCCGGTTTGCTGGGCGGTGGCATTATGAACTGGTTCGGCCTTCCTTCAATCATAAACAATACCATCGTCCACAACAGGCCCAATGCGATTGAACTGGGACCGACGACCTTGTTTGAATGGGCCTGGCAGGCCCAGCCAGTCTTGAATAATATCATCTGGCAAAACGAAATGCACATATACGAGATTGAGTATTTCTCACCCGAACAGTATGATATTCGCTTCAACAACATCCAAGGCGGCTGGGAAGGAGAAGGCAACATCGATGTTGACCCTTGCTTTAAAGACCCGCAAAAGAGGGACTACCATCTCAAATCCCAAGCCGGCCGATGGGACCCGCAAAGCGAAAGCTGGGTGAAAGATGATGTAACAAGCCCGTGTATCGATGCAGGAGACCCAGCTACTCCAATTGGTTTAGAGCCGGTACCCAACGGGGGCATAATTAATATGGGCGCGTATGGCGGCACTGCTGAGGCAAGCAAAAGCCCCGGAAATTGAACGCTTTTGGTTGCTCTGGGGGAGGATTTTTAATTTGCAATCGACAATTCAAAATAAAAGATTGCAAATTTCATCTTATTGTATTATTATTTTAAATTTGTATTCATTTTTTTGAAAGGGCTTATAAATGAAGTACGACGTAGCTGATTTGTCGCTGTCGGCTGAGGGCAAGAGGCGCATCCTCTGGGCCGACAATGATATGCCGGTTCTGGCGTCAATACGCAAGAGATTCGCAAAAAACAAGCCGTTAAAAGGTAAAAACGTCTCAGCTTGTTTGCATATAACTTCTGAGACAGCTAATTTAGCCAGGACGCTGCAAGCCGGTGGAGCAAGCGTCGTTCTCTGTGCATCCAACCCGCTCAGCACGCAGGACGATGTGGCTGCTTCGCTGGTGAAGGACTTCAAAATACCGGTCTTTGCCATTTGCGGGGAAAATCGCAGCACTTATTACAAACATATTAACGCCGCAATCGACCATAAGCCCGTTATTACGTTTGACGATGGTGCCGACCTGGTCAACGAACTGCATACTCGCAGAAAAAAAGAGGCACACCGGATTATCGCAAGTATGGAAGAGACCACCACGGGGGTTATTCGTCTGCGGGCGCTGGCAAACCAGGGCAGGTTAAAATTTCCGGTCATTGCCGTAAACGATGCTGCGACCAAACACTTGTTCGACAATCGTTACGGCACAGGCCAATCAACCGTTGATGGTGTTATTCGAGCGACCGTTTTTTTAATGGCCGGCAAAAAGGTCGTGGTGGCAGGGTATGGCTGGTGCGGCCGCGGCTTCGCTATGCGGGCCAGAGGAATGGGGGCAATCGTTATTGTCACGGAAGTGGACCCAATCAAGGCCCTTGAAGCGGCTATGGACGGATTTGAGGTTATGCCGATGGCAGAGGCGGCAAAAACCGGAGAATTGTTTGTGACACTTACCGGTAATAAAAACGTTATACGAGCTGAGCACTTCCGTGCGATGAAAGACAGAGCTGTCGTCGCTAACAGCGGACATTTCAATGTTGAGATAGACATACCGGCCCTGAAACGGCTCAGCAAGAAGGTGACACGTAATGTGCGCAAACATATTGATGAATATATCCTGAAGAATAACAAGCGCATCTACCTTCTGGCTGAAGGACGATTGATTAACCTTGCAGCGGCTGAGGGCCATCCCGCAAGCGTGATGGACATGAGCTTTTCGACACAGGCATTAGAGGCTGAATATGTAGTAAAAAAGCGGGGCGGGCTTGCTGCCGCCGTCCACGACGTCCCAATGGAAATAGAGCAGCAAGTAAGCAGGCTCAAACTGAAATCAATGTCGATTGGAATAGACAAACTAACAACCGAACAGGTTGCCTATCTCGCTACCAGCGGCGAAGGAACTTAGAAGCTCAAAACTTAAAGCATAAAGTGAAAAATTGTTGAACTCTGAACTTACTCTACAGTTTTGCGTTTTTACTTTTAAGGTAAGCGTTCACGGAAAAACACATTTTTGTCATTGCGAGCGAAGCGAAGCAATCTAAAAGCGTTCATTTTTGAGATTGCTTCGGCCTAAAGGCCTCGCAATGACACAAAACGCATTATGTTCTGCGTGAACGCTTACCTTTTAAGTTTTAGCTTTTTCAATAAGGCGGCGAACTGTAGAAAGAAAGTGTAAAACGTAAAGCGAAAAACGTAAAGCTTCGGAACTCCACAGTTTTACGCTTTTATTTTTAAGTTTTTACTTTCTTTGCCGTTTGACAATTACGAAAATCAAGTGTCGAGTATCAAGAATCTCCTTCTGGGACACCATAGGTGGAGATTAAGGCCCATGGAAAATGAGCAGGCGGAAAAGAAGCCCAAAGTGGCATCGAAATCTTTTATGACAGTCGGGCCTACGCTGCACTACAGCCATAAAAATGTTCAGCGGTGCTGGCTTCTCGCTGTTGTCGCTTACGGTGTAACTTGTTTTTTCTGGTCGAAAATAGTAACCGGCAGATTCTGGTCGTTCAACTTTGAGGCGGTAACTTATCCCGAATTTTGGCGCCTTGGCCAATCTCTCGTAACCGGCGTGAGCATATTTGAACATCCGTGGCAGATTCTTGTTTTAGGACTGCTTATGGGAACTCTGGCAATTGTGCCGGTGCTGATGTCGCAACTTATGAGCTTCAGCTACAGCCTTCTTTTTATATTGGAGGTGGTTTTCTTCGGCAATCTGCCGGGTTTTGCGATTTTTCTATTGGCAAGCTGTTTTGCCGCCGCGTGCCGTCCGCTTCGTTTTCGCTCGCGTTTTATTGCGATAGCATTATGCACAGCACCACAGCTTCTTTATTGGGGATGCTTCGGCGGCGCCAGAGGGGTTGAACCCATCGAATGGGGCTTTTCTTTTGCACCCTGGATATGCGCCTGGATTATCGGCTTGGGCATAGCAGCGCTAGTCCTCGGTATAGGTCATTATACGCGTTATCGGCCGGGCCTGGTCTGGATTTTTACTTCTGTTTTCCTTTTGTTGGCTATCGCAACTTTTGAAATCCAGATAGGCTTTGATGAGTTAGACTATCAGCTTTATGTGGCCAAGAATAATCCCGAGCACGTGGGGGAATTTCACGACCAAAGCATCACAGAGGCGCTGAACGAAACGACCAACGACCCTGTCATCAAGAAATACCTGGAAGATTTCTTTTACCCAGCCGACCAGATAGCACGGCGCCAAGAGCTAAAAAGAGAGATAGAGATTGCGTTAAGCTACTACGACCGTTGGCCAAGCTGGTTTATAGTGCCCCAGGAGCTCAATTACCAGACGAAAAAGCAATGGCTTCTGGCGCAGTACGACTCGTTTATAAGCCGGAGATTCAAAAGTCATCGGATGCCGATAGCGCTCTACTACAAGGCGATTTTGAGCGAGTACAGCCCGGATATTATGATGCTTAGACAAAAAGAAATATTGCATTTTTACAGCGATTATCCATACGAAAGGTCACGGGAGATATGGTATCGACTGTACAGCAAATTCGGCAGCAGCCCGGAATCACTTGAGGCACGATGGCGAATTTCAAAGCAATTGGCCGGCCAGGGCAAATTCGAGCAGGCCGATAGGCTTCTCGCTGAGGCGCAGAATATGACAGGTGAGCGGTTGAAACTTTTCCAAAAACAACAAACGCAAACTGATACACTGCTTAAACTGTTTCAACCGCCAGCCGATTCGGCAATGACAGAGTTTAAGTTGACAGAACTGCAAAGAAGATTAAATCAGTTGCGGACCCTTATAGGAGCCGAAAACCGAACAGACAAACCAGGAACAACAGAGCGTTTGGCCAGATTTGTTATGCTGAATCCACACGCCTCCGATTATGCCCAGCAGCTCGGCGGATTGCTGGAACAAACCGCTAAGAATGACCCCCTGTACGACAACATTGTGTTGGACCAGGCAAAGCTTGTTGCCGACGAGCAACTTCGGGCTGAACGATTGAGCGAGCTGCACAAAGAATTCCCAAAAACCGATGGCGGGATGCAGGCGTTATATGAACTGGGGCTTTTGAAGATTAGTCTGTGGCGTCAGCAAGATGAATCGAATCCGGAGCTGAAGAAAAAGTATTTAGCTGAGGCAAGAACAACTCTGGAGCGATTTATCAGCATGTACCCGGACAGCTTCTGTACCGAGCAAGTCAAGAAGAATCTGGATGGCCTGCCCACTAATTAATGAATATTTTGTTAACATCTTTTCCAATTATTGCCGTCAACAATCAATCATCTGCGGGATTAGAGTTGACTTTTCCGGCCATTTCGTTATCATAAAGAGTGGCTGGAGGCAATTTCTTTGAGCTTTTCAGGCCTTTACCAAAGCTGAACTCGATGCTTTGCTTGGGGTCGTAGGTAGATGAAAAACTATAATTCATCCTCTGACCGAAAAAGCCGGAAAATCCTGCTTATAGGCGATGTTAGCAAGGCCTTTTTAGATGCCGGCTCCATCACAAAAGAGTACTATGAAGTGTACGCCAAGATGCCTGACGCAATTGATGCTGCAGCGAAGAACAACTTTGCAGCAATCGCCGTTGTGATGTCCGGAATCTCGGCCAAATTAAGCTCGGCCCTGAAAACTCTAAGAGAGCTTAATCCGGAGGCGAAAATCATTCTTCTGGCACAAATGTACCAAGAGCCGATAGCGGTACGACTCGTCGGCCCGGCTTACAAGGGCACAAGCCCGCCATCCGTCTGGCGGGCAAGTTTGGCGGACGATTATTTGATTTGTCCTGTCCAGCCGGATAGATTTTACCAATCCATTACGGCCCCCCAAGGCCGCGAGACGGCTGCCGCCATCGATGCAACAGCAGAAATGAAAATAAAACATCTTGAAAGATTAGCTACGGAGGATGATTTAACGGGCCTGAAGAACAGAAGATATATCTGGGAATTCTCCCGGCAGATTATAGAACATGCCAAAAAAGAAAGTGGCCGGGTGACATTGCTTGTCTTTGATATCGATGACTTCAAGCATTACAATGATGTTTACGGTCATTCCGCCGGTGACGAGGTCTTAAAGCAGGCCGCCGTTTTGATTCGGCGCTGCTGCCGGGGACATGACGTTGTTGGCAGGATCGGCGGCGATGAGTTTGCGGTTGTTTTCTGGGACGACCCCCAGCGAAAAGCCCTCGGCACACCTGCCAAGGGCGGGGAAAGACGCTCGGCCCGGGCTGACCATCCTAAAGAAGCTATCTCAATAGCAAAGCGATTTGTCAGAGAATTAGAGAAAGCGGAATTGGGACCCCATTTTGCCCCCCAGGCAGACAAAATGGGAACTCAACTGCATTTGTTAGGCCCCGAAGGCAAGGGCGTCCTGACGATAAGTGGCGGCCTAGCAAGCTTCCCACGCGACGGCTCGACTATACAGGAAATTTTTCTTCAGGCAGACAAAGCACTATTAGAAGCCAAACGCAGCGGAAAAAATAGAATCTACCTGGTCGGCAAGCCCCAAAGCGACATCGCTGATATCGAATAATCCCATATCGTATAAATCGTTATTGTACCCCTTAAAAACTATCTTGGGTGAACAGTCTGTAAAAAAACCGCCAAGACGATGGAAAAATAAATCTTTGACTACATAATATGGACAAGGTAGAATTCCAAACGATTCAGAAGTTATCTGTTGAATTCTAAGTAACGGGAAAGGGTTTCAAACATGTCTATGAACAACCTTAAAAAGGCGTCCCTTGCAGCCCCCGCCATTTTGCTTCTCAAACGCGAAGCAGCGGGAGGTGTAACAGTTGGAACGGACGATGCCAAAAAACGCAGCCGTGACGAAAAACGCAGCCGTGACGAAAAACGCAGCGGTGCTGAAAAGCGCAGCCGTGACGAAAATCGGGAAGCGGTTACGAAACTACTCAGCAAAATCAAGGATAACAGTGACCAGGTGCGAACAGAAGGCTGGCTGGGTGCCGGGGAAGTTGGAGCCGCGGCGGTCAAGCCCTTAGCTAAAGTGATGACCGACGAGAATCTTGAGGTTGGCCGCGCGGCGAAGCGTGCATTATGGAAGATAGTCCGCTACACCGGCCGACCTAATGCCGCCAGAGAAAAGAGAGCGGTCGAGGCCAGGTTGCTTGAACTGCTGGGCGACGAGCAGCCGGTCCAGGTCCGACGCGAAGTGCTGTGGATGCTTTCCGAGATTGGCGGCCAAAATTCTATCAATCCGATTGCCGGGCTGCTATCGAACGAGCAACTTCGCGAGGACGCCCGGATGTCTCTGGAGCGTATTCCCAACCGCGGCGCCGTTAAAGCGCTCAAAGCCGGACTCGAAACGGCACCCGAAGACTTCAAACTTAATATCGCTCAATCGCTGCGGAAACGTGGCGAAGATGTTCCAGGGCTTGCGTGCGTGAAGCTTGTGCCCACAAAGAAAACGAATGTCAAGCCGGCGATGTAGAATTAAAGCAGAAAGGTAACAAAACGATGAAACAATCAAACCAACTCAACAGGCGTGAATTTCTGACGGCCGCGTGCGCGGCGGTAAACATACCGTATTTTATCCCATCTGCTGTGCTCGCAGCGCCGGGCAGAACAGGAGCAAACGAACGGCTGACAATGGCGCATATCGGCGTGGGTGGAAGGGGCAAGGGGCTCTTTCGCGAGCTGGAAAAGTTCCGCCAAACCGGTGCCGTCAAGGTCGCGGCGGTCTGCGACGTCGATGAAAACCGGCTTGCTGATGCAGCCAAAGAAGCCGGAGCCGGCGTGGATGTCTATCGCGACTACCGTTATATCCTCGAACGCCGTGACATCGACGCGGTGGTCATCGGCACACCGGACCACTGGCATGGCGTTCAAACAGTGCACGCGGCTGAATGCGGCAAGCACATGTACCTCGAAAAACCGGCCTGCTGCACCATCGAGGAAGGCAAAGCAATGGTTGCGGCAGCAAGGAAGAGCAAGGTTTCTATCCAGGTCGGCTCACAAGGCCGCTCTCAGCCGGAGGCTTATCTGGCTCACCGGTATCTTGTCAACGGCAATATCGGCCATATCAGCCGGGTCGATTGCTTCCACTATCCCAGCCCAGAAGACAACAATCCCGTTCCGGATAGTGACCCGCCGCCCGAGCTGGACTGGGACATGTGGTTAGGTCCGCTGCGATGGAGACCATACAACAAGAGATACTGCCACGGCACGTTCCGCTGGTTGTTGGAGTCCGGCGGCGGCCAGATTCGCGACCGCGGAGCCCATGTAATGAGTTGTGCAATGTGGTGGATGGGTGCCGACGGCACCGGACCGGTTACCGTCGAGGCAACAGGCACACCACCAAAGAAGGGCCTATGGGATAGTGCCGTCCTTATGGAAGTTACGTACACGTTCAAGAATCCGGACTGGATAATGACCTGGACGCAAATGCCCGAAGAGAAGCTGCCGCCCGCGGAAGAAAGGACCGGCGAGGAGCCGGGAGGCAAGATAGTCCGTCCCGGTTACGGCGCGATTTACCGAGGCGATAAGGGACAGTTCATCCACTGGGGCGGCGACGGCGGTACCTGGGCCGAGAAAAAGGCACGTGAATGGGAGCCACCGGCAGGGGCCAAGGATGTCTACAAGAGTCCGGGCCACATGGAAGACTGGTTCAAGGGTATCAAGACCGGCGCCAAGACCATTATGAATATCGAAGCGGCGGTTGGTGTGGCCAACCTGTGCATCCTGGGCAACCTTTCTTATATCCTGGGCCGGAAGCTCCAGTGGGACCAGGCCAAGCAGGAGATAGTCGGCGACGAACAGGCACAGCGGATGATGAGCCGGCCACAGCGGCACCCGTATCACTTATAGCATTTTGCGAATTTGCGTTGGTAAAGCCGGCGAACGATGCCAGGCACAGAAACCGGTCGAGATGCGCATCACGAGATGGAAGTCAAAGGCACTATAGAGTCGATTAGCTGCTCAACAGTATAAGATTTTGCCAGGCTGAGCGAAAGCAGACAGCCGTGGTCGTGGTCGGAGCCAATAAATATCAGATTTTTGCCGGCCTGGCACCATCCTTTCTCCTGCCACTGGTGGCCGAGAATAAAAATATCAATATCAAATAGCTCAGCCATTTTATCAAGCAGCGCCTGGCTGTGTTTTCTGCCCCAGGTTAAAAGGTAAGCCGAGCCCGGCCTGACCACATCGTTTACCTTTAATCGTCTGTCCAGAACACCTGGGTCGAATTTATCGATGTAACGGTCGCCGGGCAGCGAGTGCGACACGCATATTCTGTTGTCGCATCTGACGACTAACGGTTGTGAAAATAGAAATTGTCTTATCGCCAGCTCTACTTCGCCGCCGGCCCCCCTGAATTCCCTATCCAGAGCCAGACGCATTGCTCTATTCATTTCTTTGCCGTCTTTCATCACCTCGCTATTATTGATGAAAGCGGTATCATGATTTCCCATAATGATATGGACGTGGTCAGGAAAGCTCAATTTGTAGCGGACAACGTCAAACAACAATTTATACGATAAACAACCTCCGTAGGAATCTTCCGGGCCTCCATGTATAATCTCCTGCAGAACAACATGCCTATCGGGATTGTGGGCCAAATCGGCAAATGCAACTATTCTTTCAAAATTTCGCCGATGTCCGTGAATGTCGCCGGCTATAGTCAAGCTGCCCTGGGCAGGCAAGTGCACCAAATTACCACTTCGGAACTTATCCGCATGACTGGCTTTTATGCCCTTGTTTAACAAATCAATTATTGTTTGAGGCATTTTTGTTTGTTTTTATCTTGCCGCCAAAAATATCGTGTATCATCAGGTCCAGACTCGATACGACGGTCATCATATTATGGGGGCGCCTGGCAGGTTCGTCTTCGATACACTCCATTACGAGGTTTGAGATTTCGATGGGTATTTGTTTTTTTATTTCGTGCGGTGCTCGGCGGGGCTTGGTTATAGGAAAGCCAAACTTGTCCTTTTTCGGTATCAAGGTCGGCACATGCTTTCCGGTAAGGGCCCAGTACATTGTGGCACCAAGATTAAAGATGTCCGTTTTGGGGCCGAGGGGTTTGCGCCTAACCTGCTCAGGTGCGATGTAGTCCGGCGTGCCCTGAATCCTCGGTTTTATAGTCCCGATTTTGCAGCTCTGACCGAGGTCTATGATTTTTATCGAGCCGGCCTGGCTCAAAAGAATATTATTGGGCTTTATGTCGCAGTGAACAAATCCGTGCTGATGCATAGCGTTAAGACCGCCTGCGACCATCCTGAATACAAGCAGCACGTCACCCAGACTCAATGTTGAGCAATCCTCGAGATTTTGGCCGTCAAAGTATTCCATAGATAGCAAAATCTCTCTCACTCTAAACATCCTGCGTATTTTCTTCAGTTCGTAGCACTTGCGGACGTAGGGGTGGTCTATCTGCTGAGCGACTTTGTATTCGGTCTCCACCTGCTTGAAGACCCTTATATCCTCCGGCCTTTCAAATATAACGCGCTTCAGAGCAAGCTGAGTATTGTCCTGCTCGTTGGTCGCCAGATAAATTGTACTGCGAGCGCCGGTTCCGATGCGCCGGACTATCGAAAAACCGCCGACGTCAAGTATGTCTTTAACCATATTATTAAGGACAACCTAATTTAATAACTGACCGACATTTTTCCTTATTAAATAAAAGATACGCTAAACAGGCCCTCTGTTCCGCTAATTTCACCATTTAGCAATAGAACTGCTGATAATAGAACGCAAAACAGCCCAAAGTCCTATAAGTTTTTTCTCTAAAATCACCAAAATATATAATAAATCATTTTTATATCGAACCGTATACCCACTCACTTGAGTTTTATAAAGCTGGAAGTATACAATAGGTTGGGTCATTTATCCAGTATTGGAGGGATTTTTTTGGGGTCTCAACTTAAAAAACTGAACCTTGACAAAGTCGCTGAAGTTTAGATAATGCACTTAAAAGATTTAGACGAAAATGGCTTTCGGAAAGCAACGTCTCGATTTGGTCTTATTCATCGAGATTCCCCGATAGCTCAACTGGTAGAGCGAGCGGCTGTTAACCGCTAGGTTGTAGGTTCGAGCCCTACTCGGGGAGATCATTAAAATCCGCCCTTCCTGGACTTTCTTAATTTCATACCAAAAGCACCGGTGGAAAGGTCGCCTGTCAAAAACTATAACACAGGGCCGTATTGATGTTCGTTTTGTTCTGGAACTGGCCAAAAAAAGTGCTCGGATAATCACCTACATTGCTGCTGACAACAGCTCAGGAAAAATAATCTGCGGTAATTTTCATCGTTGTTCTGGGTATCAAAAAAGGGGTATTATTTTCCTCTCTTTCCATTCGAGTCAGATATCGCTCCCCCGTGACTCTCGCTTCGATGGTGTGTGCCGCATTTATTTTGTCAGGCGCTCAGCATTTCTTTTACTTCTGCGATTAGAATCGGCAGGTGTTTTGTAACAGCTTGCCATACAATGGCTTCATCAACAATATCATAGCCATGAATTAAGATATTTCTGAACCCTATGATGCGGTGATGCTCTGAAATCCTCTCCAGTAACTCGCTATCTATATTTTGTAACCGTTCACAGTAATTCAGGATAACAGGTATTAGTCCAGTGAGCAACCAGTGAATGATGGATAAACTTAAAAACATTCCGGTTTTGCTTTTTGCAGGTGGCCAACGCAGTCCAGATTCGTTCGCACCAACGCATGCCAGCATTCCCGCGTGTTCCCTGTGTTATCCTTCGGTCAATTACCACCGGCCGAATCTGTCTTTCAGTTCCATTATTTGTCGGCTCAAGCTTCGGCTCGCTCAAAAATCTGAAATAATCCTC
>Ga0315312_1000459_pt1 | contig 48123 bp, 69 predicted proteins | sample TDP7_MG_FD_203629 | JGI IMG/M metagenome (GOLD analysis project Ga0315312, IMG submission 203629) | Freshwater sediment microbial communities from Lake Towuti, South Sulawesi, Indonesia - TDP7 | ecosystem: Environmental > Aquatic > Freshwater > Lake > Sediment | place: Indonesia: South Sulawesi... | reverse complement strand
TCAAATGCACAATATTAGATTTCAACGCAACACAAAAGCGCGCGCTTTCCATAGATATCTGCAGCAGCCTCTTTCCATTAATCTGAGCTCTTATGCGTGTGCATAAAAGATTGATAATGACACAAAACCACTTGGGATTAAGGCGTGTAATTCGGTACCGAATAATGTTGACCCTATAAATAGCCCCCCTCCCCCTATATCAGAGAACTAGAAGATAAAAGATTAATGAAGGAATCCCGAAGAGAATCTGTGGGGAAACAAACATTACAAAGCAAATAGCCTTACAACGCATCCACACCCTTTTTCGCCTAGCCGAAGAAAACATCCATGAAAACCCTGAACTAGCACAACGATACGTTAGGATTGCAAGAAAAATCGCCATGAGAACCAAACTCCGACTACCCAAAGAGTACAGAAGACTCGTCTGTAGACACTGCAAAAGCTTTATTCTCCCAGGCGTCAACTGCCGTGTTCGCACCCAATCAAGAAGGGAGCCACACGTGGTTGTCACCTGCCTCATCTGCGGCAAGCACACGCGCATACCACTGAAGGAGAAGAGAAAAAATGTTAACGCCCAAAATGAAACGCCGGATAAAGCGTGAACTGAGCGCTGAGAAACCAACCATATGGGTTGGAAAGGAAGGAACAGCACCCCAAATTATGAACGAAGTTTCAAGGCAACTGGACCAAAGAGAGATAGTAAAAGTTAAGGTGCTCAAGAGCGCCCTCAAGAATGAAAATGCCAAGAACATCGCATCAAAAATAGCGCAAGAAACATCATCAACCCTAATCGATATTCGAGGCCACACCTTCATATTGTATAGGGCCCGAAGTAGGAAAAGTGAAAAGCCTTTATAAGCGGCTTCCCAAATTAGCCATTTCAGCTAGGAAGAAAAAATCTTGCCTACACCCTACGACGTCCCTGCACCCCTTCTGATCGAAACCTTAGCTGAGCATCTAAAGAAAAACGTGGATGAGATAGTTCCACCCCCATGGTCCTCCTTCGTAAAGACAGGCTCCCACGCCTCAAGACCCCCAGATAACCCAGAATGGTGGTTCACCCGATGTGCTTCGCTCCTGCGAAAGATATACTTGAACGGCCCAGTAGGTGTAGCACATCTTCGCTCAAACTATGGTGGCAGGAAGGCTCCAGGAGTGAGACCGGAACACGCGAGGATGGGTGGTGGAGCCATCATTCGAAAGGCGTTAAAACAGCTTGAGGCAGCGGAACTTGTGGAACCCCCAAGGAACAGAGGGAGAGTGCTGACCAAAAAGGGGAAGCGACTTTTAGACGATCTGTCAACCGAGATCAAGAAGAAACTGGAGAAGAAGCATGCGGAGTTGAAGAAATACTAGGTGTGCGCGATGAGTGAAGAGGAACTAGAAGAGCTGCGAAGAAGAAAACTTCTCGAGCTTCAGCGACGACTAGCTCAAGAACAGCAGAGAATCGAGATGCAGGAGCAGATTGAGATACAGAAACAAGCAGTCCTTCGCAGGATACTCGCCCCAGAAGCCAGACAGCGCCTCACAAACCTTAAGATGGTGAAGCCAGAATTCGCCGAACAACTCGAACTGCAGCTAATCCAACTCGCACAACAAGGTAGATTGAACATCCCGGTAACCGACGAACAACTAAAAGACATCTTGATCAAATTGCAGTCTCACCGTCGGGACATCAAAATCAGGAGGCTCTAAGGTGACAAGAAACAAACCCACTGCAAAAAAACGCAGGTTGGCAAAAGCTGGCAAAGAAAGCAAGCCCGTCCCTACATGGGTTATAGCGAAGACGGGAGGCCATGTGAGGACCAGCCCTAAAAGAAGACGCTGGCAACAAAGAAAGATAAGGGCTTGAGGAGGAGACACGAATGAAACAGACCGCCAAGAAACCTGAAAAAACTGAGAAACCGAAAGAAACCATAGACACCGTGGAAGCAGAAGAAACTGGTGAAGTTGAAGAGGTTGAGGAAACCGAAGAAATTGCAGCAGAAGAAGAGGAAGAGATTGTAGAAGAAGCTGTCGAAGAGGAAGAGAAACCAAAGAGAGAGGAAATAGAGGAAGAAATCATCGAAGAAAAAGTTTTCACAATACCATTAGACAGAGCATGGATTTCTCCGCGGAAAAGGCGAGCGCCAAGAGCCACACGCATCCTCAAAAGCTTCATCCACAGGCATATGAAAATAAAAACCGAAGCTGAAGAAGGAGAGGAAACTGAAAGGCTGGTGGTTAGCAACGAGGTGAACGAGAAAATCTGGAGCAGAGGAATCGAAAAACCACCACGCAAAATCAGGGTTCGGGCGGTCAAGGATAAAGAAGGAGTCATAACCGTTTACTTGGCTGAAGGAGACTAGTTCTTGGCGATTTTCCTTTGCAGTCTCTTCGGCAGCGCGAGCATAGGGGTTTATTCTTTAGCCACCGACAACATGGCGATAGTTCCATCACAGGTCTCTGAAACCAAGGCAAAAAGAATCGAAGAGTGGCTGAAGGTAAAGGTTATCCGCACAACAGTAGGTGCCTCGATCCTTGTAGGGGCACTGGCCCGCGCAAACTCCAACGGCATAGTCCTCCCACATTTCATGCGTGAAGAAGAAATTCAAGCCATAAAGTCAAATTCAGACATCAACATCGCGGTTATGGAGACAAAAAAGACGGCTTACGGAAATCTAATTCTGGCAAACGACTACGGGGCGGTTGTTGACCCACGACTGAAGGAAGAGGATGTAAAGAGGATAGGGGACGTTCTGGGCGTCGAAGTGATTCCAGGCGAGGTTGCTGGACTTCCCTATGTGGGTTCATTAGCCACCGCAACCAACAAGGGGGCGTTAACCCACCCGCTGGTGAAGGAGGAAGAGCAGAAACTCTTAGAGGATGTGCTCAAAGTCCATGTGGACGTTGGAACCGTAAACTGTGGGATACCCTATGTCGCCACAGGACTTGTTGGAAATAAGCACGGAGCAGTGGCAGGATTTATAACCACCGGACCCGAACTGTTCATGATTGGACAGGCGCTTGATGTGGTGATGGAGAATGAGTGAAGTCAAAGTTTTCCGGGTGATAGGAGAGATAAGAAAGCCGAACTATCAGACGGACTTTCGAAAAGAGGTTAGGGCAGTGAAGCCAGAGGAAGCCGTGGAAGTAGTCTACGCGGAGATAGGGAGCAAACACCGGGTGAAACGCTTTCAGATCAAGATTACGAAAGTGGAAGAGGTTCCTCCAGAGGAGATTGAAAGCCTCGCGCTGAGGAAACTGACGTTAGGTCAGTAGCCCGAGCATGAATTAAGCTTTTGACTTCTAATGTTCATCAGCAACTTTTTCCGAAGTTTGGTGCGAAGTATGTGAACACGTCATCAGCATCCACGTCGCCGTCCTCGTCAAAGTCGCAGTTCAGGTTATAGTTGGGGTCTGCGGGATTCTTCTTTGGCGGTCCCCTCGTCCCGTAGGCAGGCGACACATACATGAACACGTCATCAGCGCCGCAGTCGAAGTCGCCGTCCACATCGCCCATAATAGTGACCACAACCCAACCATCTGGGTAGGTATTGTCGGTTATGTCTGTTTCGCCTGGAACTGAGTCTGCGTAGATTCTTATGGGGTAGTTGCCTTTAGCGATGCCTGTTGTGTTCCATGTTAAGTTGATTGCTGTAGAGTTTCCGCTCGTTAGGGTGATGGGTATTGTGGCATTGAAGTTCGTGTTGTTACAGTAGACGGTAACGTTGAATTTTTCTATAAAGCTACCGTAATTCCTAGCGGTCATACGGATGTATAAGGGGCATCCCTGACCAACAGCAGTTTTGAAAGTAACATCCTGGATGGCTACATCATGTCCTAGGCGTACTACAGTGACCTTGCCACCTATCTTCCTGTTGTCTTCTAAGTGGGTTTCACCTAGGACTGCGCTGGCTTTAGCTGAGATCGTGTAGTCTCCTTTGTCAACTCCCGACATATTCCATGCGAAGGAAAGGATCGTGGAGGCGTTGCCACACAAGGATACTACTTGTGTGTCGATGACGGCTGTGTTGGCGCATGCGGTGACTTTGAAGGCCTCAGTGTTAAGTCCGTAATTCACTATTTCTACGTCGACGTCTAGGTTGGAGCCTTGGCAAACAACATTTTGGGAGGTGGTAACCTTTGTTATTCCGATGTCGCAGAGGCCGCAGGGCTTCTCAATGGTTATCAGAAGGTCTTCTACTAATGGATAAAACTCTCCAGAAACCTTAGTCAGCGTTACTATCCATGTTTCGTCGGCTTGAGTTATGTTATAATTCGCTGGTGTCCATATCCATTCTTTTGTTGCGGCGTTGTATCCTATTGTGTAAACCTTTATGAGTTCCTCTGTGTAGGCGGCATACTTGCTTATACTCACTGTTACATAAGCAGTAGTTTGCTTGGCATAGTACTGGAGGTATCTGCCCGTTCCCATGGCATACAGGAACGTATATTTGCCACCTATCAGAGGCACCGGGTGTTCGTAATGTGTATCTATTGCAAAGTTAACTGGGAATGGTACTGGGCAGATCGTCCAATTGATCATCGGGAAATCACCAATTACCGTTGAATAATTCTTGTCACGATAACTCCAGTCTAGAGAAGTCTCGTTCATCTTGACTGAGATATTGTATGCATCGGAAGGAACTGGATAGTCCATAGCTAGACTGTCATAAGGCAACGGAAAGTAGGGGTATTCGAAGGGGTAGGTTCCGTTTACCCTAGCCCACAACACACCGTCAATCAGAGAGATCGTAGCATTAATGTACTCTTCCGGCATCCAAATTACTCCGTAGGGAACAGGGTTTGCCGTTGCAAGCCTACTGAAATGCATCCCCAGCATTGCCGATAGTAAAAACTGCGACAAAAATGCGGCTAAAACGATTCTCTTGTTCATCTCAATCTCAGTCATATCAGTGGCCAGATCAAGTATTTTTCACTTTCGGTGAAACATCCTATGGAACTGAGAATACAAACATTGAAAGGGTAACCCTCTTATTCCCCATTCTTAAATAAGAGAGATAAATATCCTCTAACAAGGAAGTCAAACGTTGGGAGAAAGTGAACGTGTCGAGTGAAGAAGAAACCTTCCGGAGACTAGCCGTCGAGCTTCGACTGTTAGAAGGAACAGCCGAGGCGCTACAGTCTAGAATAAATCTGGTGAACGCCGCCCTAACCGAACTCACGATCGCCAGCGTCACGTTGGAGGGAATAGAAAAGGAGAAAGAAGACTCGTCGCTCTTCGTTCCCATTGGAGGAGGCTCCTACGTAAAGGCGAAGCTAGAGAGCGCTGACAAGGTCATCGTGGGAATGGGAGCGGGAGTGGCAACCGAGAGAACAGTGAAAGAGGCTAGAGAGAACCTTGAAAAACGTATAGGCGAGCTTGAGAAGACCAGAAACACCCTTCAACAACAGCTAACCCAAGTCATAGACAAGATTCAAGACGGGAGATTAAAGCTTCAAGAACTCACAGAGAAGCTGAGCGCAGAGGAGAAAACGAAGCGTGTTCGAAAAACTGAAGGAAGGACTTAGCGGACTCGTCGAAAAGATCGCAACAACAGAGCTGAAAGCCGAAAACCTCCGCCCCATCCTCTCCAACTTCAGGCTAAACCTCATTGAAAACGACGTGGCTGTGGCTGTTGCAGACCACATATGCCAAGAGATAGAGAAACGATTAGATGGGGTTCAGGTGAGGCGACTAGAAGATAGAAAAGAAATCGTGAAAAAGAGTCTACACGAAATTTTGCTCACCATCATGACCACCAACGAAACGATAAATCTGCTAGAAAATGTCGAGGAAAAAAGGAGGGCAAAGGAGCCTTACCTGATTGTTTTTGTTGGAATCAACGGAACAGGCAAAACCACCACAATAGCCAAGGTTGCCCAACTACTGATGAAAAACAGATATTCAGTCATTCTCGCGTGCAGCGACACCTACCGAGCCGGGTCCATTGAGCAGCTGGAGGAACATGCCAAGAGACTCGGCGTCCGCATGATCAAGCACAAGTACGGGGCAGACCCTGCAGCCGTTGCCTACGACGCCATAAACCACGCTAGAGCTCATGGAGTGAGCGCTGTTCTCATAGACACGGCTGGGCGCATCCAAACGGACAGAAACCTCATGAACGAATTGGCTAAGATAAAACGAGTTATCAACCCAGACTTAACCATCCTTACTGTGGATGCTCTAACAGGAAACGATGCTGTGATGCAAGCCGAGGAATTCCATAAAAGCGTGGGAATTGACGGAACAATCCTGACAAAGGTGGACGCGGACGTGAAGGGCGGAGCCGCCTTAAGTGTAACCTATGTGACCGGAAAGCCCATCGTTTTCATTGGAACCGGACAGAAGTATGATGACTTGGAAGGGTTTAATCCAGAAAAGTTTGTGCAGATGATTTTAAGATAGCATCTAACGAAGCCGCGATTGTTCTTCCATTCATTACTTGTTTTTCTTCATGAATTCTTTGAATGAATTTAGGTCTGCTGGAACAAGAACTGGTCTTTTCAGAAACTCGCATGGCCATTGCTTGCACTCATCACAGTATTTAATCCCTCTTTTCTCAGCGCATTCTTTCCTTCTACTTAACCAGTTTCTTTTCTTTCTCAAAAAATTTGTTAGACCTATTTCTTCGATTTGCTTCATGTTACTCCAGACATCTAAAAACCAGGAACTGTCCTCTAACTTTTCAGCTTTAAAGAAGTCAAAAATTTTGCATGGAAAGTCCTTGCACTCCAAACAAGTTTTTAATTTTTTACCACCTGAACATTGATAGATTTTACAATGTTTTCTGTACTCCTTGCTCAATCCCAAATCGGATCTGCAACCTAAGCATTCTCCACTGAGAAAGGCTGTGCACTCTCCACAATAAAGTCCACAAGGAGCAACTAAATTCCATTTGTTTCCGTTTGGCATTCCCAGTTACCTTAACCCCGTGATTTTAGATTTAGAAGCTGCTTGGCATTGTTTTAGTTTAATGTTTACCCAATAGTTTTAGCAGTATTGCCTTTGCTGAGTGAAGTCTGTTCTCGCTCTGCTCGTATATTATTGATTTCGGACTTTCTATCATGTCTGGGCTTATTTCATAACCCCGATGGATTGGCATGTCATGCATTATGTAGGCGTTGCTTCCCCTCATTAGTTCCCTGTTTATTTGGAATGGTGTCATGAGTTTGATGCGTTTCTCCTTTTCCTCCTTAAACTTTGGATCCAGAAAGAACTCCATGTCCACCCACGTGTCTGTGTAAACGACATCGCTTTCCTTGACGGCTTTCTTGACGTCCAGCGTCGTCTTGTACAGTCCTGTCCGCTTCGCTCTCTCAATCAACTCCTTGTCAAGAGAAGGCTCGTTTATCATGGGTGTCACGGTTGTGATCTCCATCCCCATCTTGGTGCAGCCTTCTATTAGGGAATTGCAGACGTTGTTGTGGATTCCAATGTAGGTGAGCTTTAATCCCTTTAGGTTTCCCTTCTTCTCTTCGATCGTCATTAGGTCGGCGATTGCTTGGCAGGGGTGATATTTTTCGTCGCATCCGTTGATCACTGGAACCTTTGAGGCTTCTGCCATAGCCTTTAAGTCGGCGTTCCTGAGTAAGCGAGCCATTATGCAGTCAACGTTTCTTGAGAGATACTTGGTTTCGTCTCTGATGTCTGCTAACATGAGGTTGGTGGTTCTCCAGTCCATGTAGAGGGCGTGTCCTCCCAGCTGGGTCATGGCTACCTCAAAGGAAACTCGGGTTCTGGTGGAGGTTTTCTGAAAAACCATTGCCAAAGACTTGTCCTTTAGGGAGGTTCGGTACTTGTCTGGATTCTTCTTGATCCGTATGGAACTCTCAATAACGTCTTCAATTTGCTCAGAAGACCAGTCTTTAAGGGTTAGTAGGTGCATTTTAAATCACGTTTTTTCGTGTTCCGCCTTGAATTGCGATTAGACCCATATAAGAGATTTGTGGAAACCTTAATCTCTTCAGTTTTCCCCAATACGTGCTAGGAAGACTTGAGACATGATCCTACTCGTGGCTTCAACTGAGGACGTTGCTGGCATGAACATTGCCCAACAGTTGATCGCCCATCACGAATTTGAAAAAGTTTCAGAGGTGTTTCGTCAAAACCCAGTGTACTCAAGGAAAGTGCAGAACCGAGAGGTTAAACTCGTCTTCGTCAACGAAGAAATCATTAACACCCAATTCATCACCAAATTCTTCACCCCCCAACTGCTAGTCTTCATATCCAAGCACCGCAGCATCAGCGAACTCCCAACCCTCTCAGTCCACACCCCAGGCAACCTCGCAGAGGCAGAGTTCGGCGGAATCCCAAGGAGGGTCTCAATCTCCCCGGCAAGCGCCATGAGAGACGCCCTTCTAGAAATGGCGACAGCAAAGGAAGAGATGGGACTCAAATATGAGGTTTCCTACGAGTGCACCCACCACGGTCCATCCCTAAACGTGCCCACCATGTTCGTGGAACTAGGCAGCTCACCAAACCAGTGGAAGGATCAGAGGGCGGCGGAGGCTGTGGCTAGAGCCGCAATGGCCGCCGTTTCTAAACAGTCAAGATATCCCGCCGCATTAGGTATAGGTGGACCCCACTACAACGCCAAGTTCACAAGAATCGCGCTGACCACCACAACAGCCTTTGGTCACATCATTCCAAAGTACGCTGTTTCACGGGCTGACGCTGAGATGGTGAAACAGTGCGTGGAGAGAACCGTAGAAAAAGTGGAGTCGGTGATCCTTGACTGGAAGGGAATCAAAGGCGCGAACAAAGAGGGGCTGATGGCGACACTTAACGAGGTTGGGATTCCGATACAAAAAGCCTAACGACAGCGATGCTCCAAGCTGTGACGACTCAAGTCTTCAAGTATGTCAGGACACCTTTCGATGCATTTTTGCACGAGGTGCAGGTACCTAGCAACCCTCACGCTTTCCGAGCTCACCTCTATGGCTTTTCCCTCAAGAATCACAAAGTGCCTCAGAGGAACACTTGCCTTTGTTATGAAGAGGGCTTCGTTTGCGGCGGAGTGCAACGCAAGACAGTGTGGAGAACCCTCCATGGTCAACACTGTTAGGTCGCTTGGATTTGAGCATGTCAAGATGGAAGTCAACTTGCCCATGATCATCTCAGCGTTCTCCACCTCTGGGCAGCTAGTTAGCACCACACGCCCTTCTACAAACTTTTTACATACCTCGGGAAAGACATCTCGGGCGCATTCGCTGAGAAGGAGGAGGGAGGCCCTTTTCAAAAATGGCGCCTTAACCCATGTCTCAACCAGTTTCATAAGCTTTCGCCACAGCCACTATTATGGCTCTTAAACCTTTTATTTGCCTTTGTTCCTCAATGTTACTCCCCGTAAATCCCGAAAACTTAATCTGTTTTCCAGAGAAAAACAACTCCTAGGGATATTCATGGAAGCCTACATTCTTGTAAACACTGGGCCGGACAAGCTGTGGAAAGTGGCTGACGAATCCCTTAAAATCGAGGGGGTTAAGACGGCTCACGCCGTCACCGGCCAATACGACGTTGTTATCCACGTCGTTTTTGAAAACATGGAGGCACTGGGAGAGCTCATACGCAAGATTCACACCGTTAAGGGTGTTATGAAAACCCACACAGCGGTGGTCATACCCCCGAGAATTTACTAGGAACCACTGCGCTGTTTCCCTAATCCGTTGTGGCTACCAGCTTTTTTAAGGAGGCTTCTACTCGCCGAAGATGCCTAAGCGTCTCCTCTGAACCCTCAAAACTTTCGATGACCTCCCGACACTGCCTCAGGGTTTCCTCGAAACTTCTTCGGTAACTGATTCTTTCCAAACGCTCACCACGTTTTTCGCTTTCTTCACAGGGCTTAAAAGCCCAGCGGCGCAACAAACAAAAAGAGTTCACACAGAGGTCAGTAAAAGTGAAAATGTTGAAATGACATGTATGGTGCGGCCGCCTAGATGCATGTATCGGTTTAAAATCTCGGTATTTATAGACCCTTAAGCAGTATTGATAGCCATATCCAAAGTCAAGGGTTCGTATGCCCTTTTTCCACAGAACCCTATACTGGTCTAGTTAAGGTGCGTCTTAAAGGTTTATTCCGAATGACATACCTAATCGTTTTTCTCACTGGCAGCTCCCTTCGTATCCCCCGAAACGTATTTCTCATTTCACGAAAATTTCGAGTAACTATTGCCTCACTGAGTTCCTGTGCCACTTTTACTTGAACTACCTTCAAGTAATCATCGGATTTGGGCTCGGCTCTCACTGCCGCATCTGGGGGATCCATGCCTTCAATGGTGTCTTTAAGAACGTTCTCTATGAACTTTGACTTTTCACCTTTCTCAACTTTCTCAAGGCCTTTCGCAATAAATTCATTGATACTAATACGAATTGCTCTATGTCCTCCCTCTTCCTTCGGTCTTCCTCCTAGTGACATTTTTTCGCCTCTGTCTAGTTTTATGGCCATGATTCTTTAAAAAACTGATGGAAGTTCTTCAGAAGTGGAGGTTAAAATGGCGAGAGTTGTTCCGATTAAGATAGTTAAGGTTTCCAGCAACGATTCCGTGCCTCTGATCTATCTCCCCAAAGAAGCAACTGAGATGCTTGACTTGAAAAAGGGAGATAAGGCGTTCGTATATGTTGACGTTGCTAACTCACGTTTGATCATCGAGAAGGCAAAAGCTGTAAAGATTTGAGGGGCGAAGTAGGATGCACGAGGGAGATAAAGAACTCCATGTTCAGAGAGTTCACCTGAGATGTTCTCTTGCAGGCGAGCCAGCCAGAATCCTCTCTGAGCTCAAGAAGAAGGGGGTAATCCGATCCTACGCCGATGGTGTGTGCCAAGGGCTTCTGGCCTTATGGGAGAAAAATATTGCGAGGGAACTGGAGGAGGCGCAACTCAAGGCATCTAAACGCCTTAATGAGGAGTGAAGCAAATGCGCCAGGAAGGACGCAACGGCTGGGAGCAAACAAAGGCAAGCAACGTGACGAGACGAACCCTCGCCATTTTCATCAATGCTGGAACTAAACACGCCCTAAAACCCTGCGAAATTGCCAAACAAATAAACGAAGACTATCACGCGGTTTACTCAGCGATTAGACGCTTCTGCAAGTATGGATTTGTAAAATCAGTTAGGAGAGTGATTGGGCGGAGGGTTGTAAGTTTCTACATTCTCAACGATAAGGCTGCTGCGCTCGAGTATATGGGTCATAGCGATCTTGCCTTTTTGGGTGGAGTACCTAGGTCTCCTTTTATGGATTGGGTGGATTTGGGGCGGGCTGTTTTTGAGAGTGGTGCGGTTAGGTTTATGGTGGATGGATTTGTGTGTGATAGGATTCGTTCGTTTCTGGGTGGGAGTGTTAGGGCTCGTTCAAGAGACAGGGCTCAACAGTTGAGTTATGGTTGCAGCAGTTTTAGTTTAAATATTAGTCGTTATGGTTGTGCGACTCTTTGGGTTAAGACCGGCGATTGGATTTCTGATTTTTTAGATTTTCTTGTCAATTGCGGTTTAGATGAAGGTAATAGGGTTCATGTTTTCAGGAAAATGGCCGAAAACCTTTCCGATGCTCAAGTTTCTGTTGAGGCTCCAGTTCTGAGCCGTGATGTGCCAGAGGTCACCATCAAGACGAAAGTTGGTGATGAAACGTTGCTCAGCCGGATTTGCGGTAGTCATTTTCCGAAGGAGCTGGAGGTTTCAGGTTCGCTTGGTCCAGTCCAGAATTTTCTTTCGGCCCTAGCCGGGGCTCAGCACTTTTCTATGCTGGAATGGATCCAGGCTGATAGACTCGACAAAATAACGCGAGCTGTTGAGGTTTTAATCGAAACTTTTGACAGGACGGCGAAGGCGCTCGAATCCATTTCTAGGGAATCGGTTCCATCCAAACTCCGAGAACGACAAGAGGCGACGGAGGGCAGAGGGAAAAGTGACCTCTACATTGTTTGACAGAATGGGTCGATTGCAAAAATTAGTAATCGCTGCAAAAGTCGGGGTTTTTTGCCATGTCAGATGCACAGAAATTCTGAGAAAATATTGAAGGAGATTCTTGATTTGAGGACGGTTTTTGAAGAATTGAAGAGATGGAGGAGACTTTCTCTTGAGCTGGCAAGATTTTGAGTCAACCCGACGTTGGATGAACAGATTAAAGGCTCGGCGTAAAGGCAGTTCGTCCACCCAACGTGTTTTCCTCTATTATCTCGGTCGTTTTTGCCAATTCGCTCAAAAGAACCCTGACCAGCTTATAACCGAACGCAAGCAACACCTCAAAGCCGATGATGAATTTATGCGGCGCAAACATGAAGAGCTGGTGGAGAAATTCTCCATAAGTCTAAGGGAGAAAAGGGCTTCGTCGAACACTGTCGCTACAGCCGTAGCGGCTGTGCGCTCATTCTATCGCAGTAATTATGCTTCATTGATTGAAGTATCCGTGCCCACGCCATATCCGATTAGGCAGACTAGGGTTCCCACGCCCGAAGAGCTCAGAGCCATAGTTGATGTGTGCGACGACGAACACGATGCTGTGGTTAAAGCATGGCTTTTATGTCAAGCTGAGTCTGGAATGAGTAACATAGACCTACACAAACTTGAATTGGAGAGCAGGTGGTGCCGTAGCCCAGAGTTTGGCTACGTAGGAGAACAGCTCAAGAACGAAACGGTTCCTCTCCACGTTCATATTGTAAGAGAAAAAACAATCGCTAGTGGTCTTGGCTGGTACGACACTTTTTTCGGCAAACACGCTGTCGAAGCTTTAAAGGAACATGTGGATTTCTCTAAGCCTCGCCTGTTCAGTGTTTCAGACCGAACCATTCAGTTGAAACTGCGGGAAATCAGCGTAAAAGCTGGGATAGCAACCGAGGAAGTCCCTGTCAGACCATACGACTTACGCAAGTATTTCAACACTCGTTTGAAGCTGGCAGGGGTGAACGAAACGCTTGTTGAATACATGATGGGTCACAGTTTGGGGCGTGTTAAAGCAGCTTATTTTGTCCCGCTAGTAATAGAACTGAGAAAGGTTTACACGCAGTATTATCCATACATAAGTATACGTAATAGAAGTTAGACCATTTAATGAAGTGGGAATGATCCGTTAAAACTATATCCATTCCCATTTCTGTTATTTCTCCTTAAGCGAAACTCCTTTGGTTTTGGAATAACTGTTGGCTTGTAGCCATATTGAGAGGTTGCATGGTTCTCTACCAACGCAAATCCTGTTAGAACCGCCCTTGTTATTGTTTGTGTCCACATTCAGGGCAGAACCGTGCTAAGATCGGGATTCTGTTCTTGCAGTTGACGCAGAGTTTAGATGCGTAGGTCCATACAAGTTCGGGCCGCAGTAAGGTTCCGCAGAAGCTACACTAGTTGGACGATACGGGAACACTGCTTCTGCACCTAGGGCAAGTTAAATATCGTCCAAGTATTGGAGGAGAAACAAGAATCCAGACCCCAACACCCAATCCAACAACTTCCTCTGAGACACCAGTGAAGAAAACATATCGCTTCCTCTTTAAAATTTGGCTGGGCTCTCAATATGTCTTCTCTAAACTGTATGCTTTCTATTGTCGTAGCTTATTACTGGCGAGAAGGCACAAAACGTGGGCTTGTAGTGAAGAGGGAGGGGCCCCTCTCATGGAAGCTCTTCCATTAAAGGATGTTTTCTAAAGCTGAGGGAAATTTAAATAGGATGGTTTTGCTCAACATTAAATATCGTTGTAGAGTAGTCTATGGTAGGAACTGAGTGAACACGTGAACAGAACGAACACTGAACAGAGAAGTGAACACATTGGGAGCGTTAAAGCCTGAAGTTAAGGCTAGGGCCCTCAGATTATGGTTGAGCGGGCTGGCATACCGTGCCATCAATGAGAAAACAGGTGTCAGTCTTGGCGCCATGAACGAACTAGTCAATGAGGCTAGAAAAAAGGCGCCAGACATCGACGACCTGCGACAACTAAACATTGCTCTGCAAAAATCGGGTGCATCCGTTTTAGACGTGGCTAGAGGAGCAAAGCTCTTAGATAGAATCAATGTGCTCGGTGTAAGCCTCGAGAGATTGGAAGGATTCATCGGCATTATTGATAAGATTTGTTCTGACCGCAATGTGGAAGCAGACAAGTTCGTTGGCTCAGCCATCAGACTCACGGAGCTTGAGACTAAAACTGGCAAACCATGTCAAGAAATAGTTCCAGAATTTGACGAGAAGCAAGCTCGAGTCAAGGAGCTCGATTTGAAGGTTAAAGAGCTGGACAGAGAGAGGGTGAAGATTCAAGGGGAACTAAGCCAGGCTCAGGAGAAGCTTTCCAAAACGCTTGAAGAATTGAAGCACGCCATAGGCACGAAAGAACGACTGCAAAGGCTTGGCTTGGAGAAAACTGACACCTTAGCCGAATTCATTGAGGATTATGAGTTATTGGGCTTCGACGCTGAAGAGGTTCAAAAGTTGGCGGAATGGAGAAAGGCCCTAAAAGCAATGGGGATAGACCCAGATGGGCTTGAGAGCTTCATCAAGAGGAAAGGAACCCTCGAGAAGCAACGTCAGGAAGTCGAGGCGGAACTCACCGAAGGGAAAGCTCGATTGAAGATACTGTCTAGGTTGGAGAGGGATCTTCAAAGAAGGGTTGATGACGTTCAGAGAATCCAGTATATCCTCCAAAGTCGAACGTCAAGTTTTATGTGTCCGCGTTGTGGCGGCGTCACCCTCCGCGAAGTTAGGCGTTCTGAGGTTCAAATGTGCCTAAGCTCGGGACAGCCGCTAACCATCGTCTGCCAACGTTGCCTAGCACCGAACCAATACGACCCTAGAACGCTCCTACAAAACCTTGGACTTGAGGTTTTATCGTAATTTCAATAACAACTATGTTGGTGATACGGAGAGTCGCCTAAGATAAGCTGGAACTCTTGAAATGTCTCGAAAACTTAGAATGAGATGCAGTTGCGGTCATTGGAATAGTGTTCCAGTTAACAAGATTTTCCTAGAGCAACCTTCTCCAGAGCTTAAGGTCAAAGTTATGGTTCCTATGTATGAACCCTTAGAAACCTCAAAATGTGAGAAGTGTGGTAAAATTATAGCAGAGCCTAAAGAACTTATTAGAATTCAGAAAAATAGAAAAGGGAATTGTTATACTAAACCGTTTTATCCTCCGTATGTTCTAGTGGCTTTATGACAATCCAAGCATAATATCTCACAGTTTGAGGCTATATCCTTTCCACCTGCAGCTTGACTAGTCCTATGATGAGTTTCCCATCTTATTCCTCGATTTCCTATGGTGAAATTACTTTCATGGCATCTGACACGGTCATGCTTCTTTAGGCAATCTGGATTCGTTCTACGGCATTCACATCTTCCGCCTGCATTAACCAATGCCTTTTTTACCTCTTCTTGTGGAAATGTTCCCATTCTACAATTCTCCCTTTCAACAATTCTTGATAACTCATATTTTATCTTTTTGGGCATCAATTTTCTCTTAACATGCAAGCTCATCTTGAGTGCCAACAATGTTAAAAGCGTGGAAACTTATAGCAGAACCAAAGGAACTGATTAGAATTACATTCTAATTGTCTCAAACTTTACTAATCCCTGTTCTATTCCTCGTTGTATTCTCCTTTGTTCATAGGTTAAACCAGCTTCCCCTGTTTTGACATCAGCTAAAATTATTGATATTGGAGCATCCTCTATTCTCTCCTTGACCTTCGTGTAACCGTCAAAAATCACATAATCAACAGGGTCTCCTATGAATCTAGCATCACTGGGGTTGTATCCAAATATCTTGAAAATAGGTGCTAATTGTTCGGCAAGTGCTCCTTTGAGGACAGCTCTACTTCTTGCTAATGCATCTTCTCTGAATGCCTTTTCACTTTCTATCTTCCATTGTTCTAAGAGAGCCTTGAATTTCTCTTCAAAAACTCCTTCAAGTTCAGTCTTTCTTTGTTCAAATACTCGCTGTCCCATCTCTTCTCCTCGTTTCCTTGCCATCGATTCTATTTTGGCTCTAAAATAAAAGAAGGCAAATAGGATTCCTATAAGGATGCCAACAACAATGGTTAAAATAATATCAATCACTTCTGACACCAACAGAAAATAGGAATAGCCCATTTCTCCTTAAATTATTAATGCAAGTTGAGGCTATCTTGTTTAGAAAGGTGAGATCTGAATGAAAGAAGAGATTGCAATAATTTCAGCGGAAAGAAAATGGGTCTTTGACGAGAACAACAATTTCACCGATAAAATAAGGGGCAAGAGTGTGTTTAGAAATCCAGTGAACTTTGACAGAGAACCTCAATATTTAGCTATTTTCATTACTGGTGAAAAATCATTTCAAGTGATTGCAGAAGTTAACTATGAAAAATCTGACTTGAAAAATGGAAAGATATGGCTGAAGAATGCAATACCAGTCACTATTCCCATTCGATTTGGCAAAGATAAGTTGGAAGGCATAAGATATACAACTTTCAGAAAACTAGTTACGCATAAAACTACAGACTACTTGAAATGACATTCGGAAGCTACAATGTTCTGCTTCTCAATAATTTGAGAAAAGAGGAAAGGTATTAGTCAAAATATTATCAGGTGTGATGGAAATTGGCAGGAGCAATAAAATATATTTCAACTAGACTTTCGGAATTTTTTGTCATAACAGATGACCCTTACAAAGGAGCTACAGACTTTAACAGAAAGCACCCTCTTTTTGCAGAACTGACACAGAAAGAGAAGAGAGAAGGGAAAAGAATGAGTCCACTTATTCATAAACTTATTACCGAAGAAGCAAACAAGAGATTCGGCTTGGTCCCGAAAAAAATTGGAAAATCCAAATTGCAAATAGATCTTTGGGATGAACACGCGAAGACTGTTTATGAAATAGTATTGGGCAATGGTGAAGAAGTCTGGAAGGACATACTCAAAGCGATTCTGGTTGAAGCCAAGAAGTTGGTGGTCTTTTGTAGAAGTTATCCAGATGAGACCATCAGAGGCTGCTTAGAGATTAGAAACACCGTTTCAAATCTTAAGCAGTTTTTAGCGAGGAGATTAGAAGTTCAGATAGTTCCCATAGAACCCAAACTCAGTTAACAAGATCAAATTGTGAGAAATGTGGAAAAGTTAAAGCAGAACCAAAAGAAACTAATTAGGAATTGAGAAGAAATCGATTAAGGGGGTTATTGTGAATGAAGAGTAGAATGATGAGTCTTCTTTTGGAATTGTTGAAGGATTCTAAGAGGAGTGATAGGGAAATAGCTAAAGTTCTGGGAGTGTCACAGCCAACTGCAAGTCGAATGAGAAGTAGACTCGTAAAGGAAGGAATGATAAGAGAATTTACTGTAATACCCGACTTTGTAAAAATGGGATATGAACTTATGGCGATTAGTTGTTTTAAGTCAAAAGTTAATGAGGAGTCAGTAGAAAAAGCGATAAAAGTGACAACGGGAAAACCAAACATCATATTTGGATCTAGTGGTTATGGTATGGGAAAGAACGGGGTAATTATTTCTCTACATAACAGCTACACAGATTTTTCCAAGTTCCTCAGAGACCTCAGGTCAGAAGGTGGAAATGACCTACAAGACTACGACACCATGCTCATCAGCCTAAAAGGAAGAATTGTTAAACCCCTCTCTCTAACATACCTAGCAGAACAAGAAGAAACATAGAATACTAACTATACTCCTCATACACCGTAAAGCAGAATATGTAGCCATAATTCCTTAATTTAAGGCTTGTAAGTATTTGCATAATGAGAGGTAACGAAACGCATGACGGTGGATTTTGAGGTTTTTAAGATGAAGAGAGTTGAAGGTGCAATTGTTGCATTTATTAGAGGAAAAAAGAACATGAATTGGGTGATGGGAATTATGAAAGGTAAATGGGGAGTTAAAGGCAATGAACTTGAAAAAATCTTCGACAGGATACCTTATGTTTACATAAACTATAACAATATTCTTTTTGAACAACTCAAGCAAGAATGCCTTAACGAAGGATTACTCAGCAAAAAATGACCTCTACCCTGTCAAAAATAGAGAAACTTTTAGCGAGACCAAAACTAAACAATAATCCATTCAAAGACTTCTTTCTTAACCATAAACAGGGGCATGTTATTCGCTTAAAGGAGAAGAATTATATTAAATTTAAATGTACGAGTGAACGATGTTGTAATTATGGATTTATCAATTCTTGGTTCTATCGCAACGTTTATCGTAGCAATAATCACTTTGTATAATGTTTTGCATCTTCGTAGGCAACTTAGATTAATGGAAAAGCAGGTAGTCTTGCAAAGGTCAGAAGTCTATCCCTTCTTAGATGTAGAAGATAAAAAGGTCAATGGGAATGAAGTAGAACTGAGGCTTAAGAATAAGGGAAGAGGTCCTGCTTTTAGGATTGGATTGAAGACTCTATTCAGTCCGTTAAAGATTGCAGAGTCGAAGTGGGACTTTGTTGATGAACTTTACGAATATGAAAGTGGAAAAGTGAAACGAGTATACCCAGAAAATTGTGTTGTGTTACTTAAAACACAACATCGTCAGGAGAGCAGGCTGCATCCACAAGAAGAAGATATTTTCACAGGACAGATATCGTTTATTTACAGATATTCTAAAAAAGCTAAGCTGTTCTCCCCTTATAGGCATCGTTCTTTTGAGGACATAGAAAAACTGTTTATAACGAATAACCTGAGATTTGTAGCAGTCGTTTTGGTTTTAGTTTATCAAGATATCACTGAAAGCATAACTGAACAGGAACCTCTGTACTTTTTCGTAATTGACTTTCAAAAACACAAATCTATTGACGAAGCGATAAAAGACAAGATACCCCTCCCTCCTCACACAGTAAGTCTGGAAGAAATCGGATTTACTGACTGGGTATCTTACAAAAGTTTAAAATCTGAGCGGTCATTCGTGGAAAGCCCATTTAAAGATTAAAAAAACGTACAACGGGGAAGACTTCTTTGACTAAAGTCTTGAACTTCATCAAGGTCACGTGTAAGAATTGTGATTTTCTCAGTTTGATTCCAGCTTATAAGAGACTAATCATTGAAGAGCCTATCAAGCGTGAAAGATGTGGAAAATGTTATCGCAAAACCGTAAGAACTCGTAAGAACCAAGAAATTAGCGAGCAATCTTTAAACATAAAGATAGACTTTAACTTGGACTGGTTCCTTTCCTTCATTTTCCAATACGAAAAACCATTCATCCTTTCTAGGAACAAAATACTCTATTGAACCTTCCCAAAAATTCTCTGAGCCACGTTGATAGACGAAGGTTTTGTCTCTAATAAATTTCTCAAAATTTTGTTCGTCCATAAAATAAATGTTGATTGGAGCATTTGAGTGTATCTCCCCTTCAGTGTATCTCCTCTTTTAAGTTTGACACTATATTCAAGAAACTCCCGTTTCTTAATGGATATTGTCTCGTTAGCCACAATTTGCTTTGGTCTAGATATATCTTCGGAGGGTAATACTTCATATCCTACAGGTATTGATTTCTCCCTAACCTTAACCCATCTACACCATCTAGGACGAAGCTTTAGGCCCCCACCCATGAAGGGAATAGGAAGGGTTATTTCTGGAATTCGACATGCCCATTTTTCGTATATCATTTTTCCAAAAACTTTAGGGTCATCTCTCCTCCTCCACCTAGTTTTACAGGTCTTACAAGTAGCATAAGAAATCTCCCTTTCAATTTCGGCTCCAGCCCCTTCCTCAACTCCATATTCAAGTTCACACGTTGTATTGCAGATAGGGCAATTGTCTATTTCTGGCATCTTTCTTCCAAACTACAATAACGTTGTCTTGAGGTATAAAAAATGAAGAGTTCTTTCTTAAATCTTTAGTATAAGTTGAAATGAAATAATAATAGAAAAGAAGGAAAGTGAAAGAATGAGATTTAGACATTTTGTTATCATAATTCTTGTCCTTACGCTTGGTGCTTTGATAGTTAATGATTTTTCATTGCATTTAGTTGAACTCTTAGGAGTTGACCGTTTGCATCCGTTTTATGGGTTCTTTTGGTCTTTTCCTAGTAGAAAGGCTTACACAGTTTTTTGGACTGGATATTGGGGAGTAGCTTCGATTATCGTTGTTGTTCTGGGAATTCTATTATGGCTCGAAATTAGAAGGTAACTTTCGATGGCTGTTTGCTCTCGCTTATAAAAAAACTAATAGAATTTTGGAAGAAGCATCAGTCTTGGATACACTTTCATTGTTAATATTGGTTAAACTCTCAAAATCTATATAGATAGACGTACTTATTTTTACGAATAGAGAGAACAGAAGATGGTTCTTAAATGAAAAGAAAAAGCAAGGGAGATACAATAGTAATTGAACCGAGAACAAGAATAACATCTTTTGACACTCTTGACTATAGAACTCTTCTTGCGGTAAATGGAGCTATTGCTGGAACTCTCTTTGGAAAGGATAGAGAGCAGATAACCGCTTATTATAAATCGAGGGCAAGTAGAGAGAACCGATTGAAACTGACTAGATTTATAAGTCAGGTATATGCTTACCTAAATCCTATCATTTCTAAATTTGCTAATCCTCATGACTACTTTTTCCGTCTATGGCTCAGACTAGAGATAGATAGGAAAACAGGCGAAATCATTGACGTAACATTTTTCGATGTCGATATGTTCAAGTTTTTTGGGAAGGTTGGGGGAAAATTTCCAAAAAAAGAAGAAGAATATATCATGAATATTGTTTTCGTGGGAAGAGAAGGTACTCCATTATCCTCTTTTTTTATACAAGGGATCAAGAAAGTTGCCAGCGAGATAGAGATGATTAGACTAAAAACTTATGATTCTTATTCAAAAACTCCCTCAAACGTTAGGAGTAGAATCTCAGATCGTTCACCCTACTTGATAGTGGGTGATGAGGTCCTCGAAATCAAAGTGAGAACCGAAGATTCAGATGTTATTCCATTTATCGAGAAAGATGGTGAACGAATAGATTTTCCAGATCAGATTTCGGTTGAAGGATTTGTGTTGACGAGAGTGCCTCTAAAACCCGACATCGGGAAAGCTGAGTTATCATTTCAGTATGTTGATTCGGAATTGAAAAACATAAGACAGACAATAGAAGACCACGCAACAGATTTCAAAAAGCCAGATATCCTAAAAACCTTGGGCATTGAAAGCGAACTTAGTGATATAAAGACTAGACTCACAAGCCTCGATGTTAAAAAGCTGTCGAATGATGATAAATTAGCTTCTGGAAAGTGGATAAGAAAAATCGACAGGGAACTCGAAAAGTACATGGATCTCTCCATAGAATATGAATCGATAGAAGATGCTTTGAAAAGTATCGAGATAGACAGAGACAAAGGGACTATTAGCTACGATGAATATGATAAATTTCGAATGAGAAAATTCACAGCCTCTAGGAAAGTGACTCAAGAGTTGATCAAACTCAAAGAGAATCTTTGGAAAGAATTAGTTCCAGAAGTAAGAGACTTTCTGAAAAAGGCTGAAGGGAAAAAGGAAAGTTGATTGAGGATTTAGATGTCGATGACATAGATTCAGCAATAGAGAAGGCAAACACTCTAATTAAGGAGAAACCACAAATCTCCGAATTATATGAACTAAGAAAAAATCTAGAGTCAATGAAAATTGCCTTGCTTGAAATGAAAAGACTGAGAGATGATTTTGAGAGAGGAAACGTCACATCTGAACAATACTGGGTTCAGAACAAGAAACTGAGAACAGATTTTGAACGTTCCAAACATGAGACTTTTCTTTTGGAGATAATCCAGAAACTTCCTGAAGAAAAAAAGTCTAGATTATTGAAGATAAAAGAAGCTATAATGTCGAATAAAGATTTCATACTGTTTGTGGTAGAGGTTTTAACTACGTTAGCAGGCAAAATAAGTTAGAGTTTTTTAACATATGGGTTCATTAGAGCAAACTTTATGCAAACTTCGAGGTTAAGAAAATGAAAACTTATGAAGAATGGCTTGAAGAGTTCAGGAAAAAAATCAAGGAAAATTATGAGCACATTAGATTAGACAAGCAACTGGCTGGATACGTTTATGAAGTTCCGAAACCCGCAACAGTCTTGCCAAAAGGTAGTGGTCCTATAGGAGCGTTTAGCATAGTTGAGGGGGAACCACTTCCAGAGCCTTACGTGTTCTCAATACAAGAGTTACTCCTAAAAACATAGGATTCAAGGTTGACTTAAGAAAATGGGTCGAAGAAAAGGAATACACATACATTGATGGTTTACTCGCAGATTTAGCAAGAGAGCTTTCAATTCGAGGCGGACACGTCATTCTACGTGCAATGTATGAAAAAGCAGGCTTCACTGTGAAAGCCGAAACAGAAGGTAAACTCACCAAAGCTGACATTGCCAAGGCGGAAAGCTGGATTAGAAATCAGAGATGGTATGCCGACACTTTAGTCATCCATCCAGAACAAGAAGCTGAATTCCTCATTAAAAACGAAATCTGGCATAAGAACAAAATTCCGATTAGCTACATTCCTGAAGAACAGAGAGGATCCAATTATGCTGGAATGATTAACGGACTTAACGTTTACTGGACTCCTCTTGTGAAAGATTTGGCTTTCGTTTATAGAAAGAGCGAAGTCATTGTGTTAAATACTCCCTTAAAGATTGACTTCGATAACTTGACCCAGCCTTCAAGTCTAATTATTGAACAATACTGTTCTTCCGCTCCAGTTGACTCAAAGGAGTAGTCAAAATTACGTTGAAAGAAAAAGCCGAGAAATAATAGCAGAACCAAAAAGAACTTATTAGAATTCTAGAAAGAAATGACAACTTTATGGATACTATCTCTACCTAATCAAGGAACCGGATGCAGAAACGAAGTAATGAGAACTATAGAGGCTGAACTCAATGTTCTTGACATACCCTAGAATTTCTCTTTCTATAAGTTCGCTGTTGGGAAATTCTTCTTTCGTTATCAGAATCAACTTTGGCTTGTCTTTTGCATTCATTTGTCGTATTGCTATGTCGGTTAGAATAGCGATTCCTGCAATTTTGTTGTAGTTAACTTGATACTCTGCTTCAAATATGTAGGCTGGACCACCATCTTCATTGACCAGTAATATATCTGGATTCGAAAGTATTTCCTTTCTCTTTATCCCTTCCCAATTTGGAAGATAGAGTCTCCCTTTGTTAGAGTTTTTGATTTCATACTTCTTTCTTAATCTGGGGTTGTTATTGAACTCTTTTTCCAAGCTCTCTAAATATTGCCAATGCCAGTCTCCCAACGAGAACACCATCAGTTGATAGAAAATTTGACCTTTAAATTGTTAATGCCAACTTAAAATGACAAGAAGCCCAACAAGGGACTACTGTTGTAAAGCCTATCTTTTCGTAAATAGGCCTTCAAGGCAATACACAGTTAGCTTTTCCTTCTCAGGGCATTTCTTAATAAGGTCACATCGAGGACAAAGTTTCGAGACATCTTTGACGTTAAGTGTGCCTATTCCTTCATGCATGGAATAAAGTAGCTTCAAATATTTTCCTTCTGCTATTCTTGGGAGTTCATATCTCCTTTCTAAACCATACCATTCGTAGAGGCGTCTATCGCCTTTGGAAGAGTTACATTTCTTGCAAACCCATACGGCATTATCAGGTGAATCTGGGCCTCTTCTTGAACGAGGAAGAATGTGGTCAAGGGTCAAGTTAACCTTGTTTCCACAATAGATGCATTCATCTGGCTTCTCTCTTTCTTTGACGTATTCTCTGATTGATGTAGCCCAGGTGATCTCACCGGAAGTCAGCTTCTTATAACGATTCATTACAAAACCATACTGTTTCTTTCCAACACCTGCAGATTCAGAAATAATCTTCGCATATTGCCAGAAAATTAAGTCTTTTATGCTCTTAATAACAGGAGGTGGCACAAGTACTTCCCAATTCTCATTTCTAAGTTAGTACCCTAAAATGATTTCGGCAATCTGAAACCACTGTTAAATACTAATGCTCTCACAGTTACTCATAAGGAACGGGTGAAAGTTCTTGCCTTGGTTAGAGTATAATGTCCATCTCTGCCAAAGACCAAACTATGAAAGAATTATCACAGTATTGATTGATTTAATTGAACCCTTTGTGAGAACTCATAAAAAATTATTTACTCATTGGCACTACTTGATTGAACCTGACCCATGTAGACCTTCTTTTGTTGAAATAAGAGTGCGATTTGAAGGCAGTGTAAGAAATCTAAGCAGGGTTAGACTCGAGCTGGTATCTGAGTTAAGAAATTACAGTGATCGAACACATCTAACCATGCGCGATGATGAAACATTGGGCTCTCATGAAGGGTGTCACGGGAATCGCAACCTTTCTTATCAGGGAGCTGCGTCAGAGGGTTTTGGGAGAGATTGGCAGTCTATTATAGATATACTTCAAATAGGTTCAGATTCTGCAATTCGGATACTACGAGTGGGAAGAGGATTAGCAGAAAATCGATCACTTCAAATCTATCAGAGACAGGTAAATCATCCTTATTTTCTTCACCTTCCTGCTAATCAACTATTAGTTGAACCTTGAAACGTACTAAATGTAAGAAATGTGGAAGTTATAGCAGACCCAAAAGAATTAATCAGAATTAAGAAGGGTCAGAAATGAGTATAGAGGAAAAAGGCATTTTTATCGATAGATAGCAATTGGAGTAACAATAATTGCAGGATATCTGATTTGGAAGTTCTCGATACTCAAGCTGTTCCCGAAAATACTTTGGGATTCGGGTGGCATGTTTTCAAAGCTTTTCATCAATTCGCTGATATTCTTATCGTTTAACTTGACTGGAAGTTTAAGAAGGTCATAAGTCTCCACATTTTTCAGAACTTTCTTTACTCTACAAAAAATGGAATAATCATCTGCCAATTCATGGTAGGGTTTCCTCAACTTGTCTCTTTGAAGAGAAGCTATGACGCTCAAATTTGCCATGCTTTTTGAGTATTGGTGATGCAATGGGGCAATTCTTAAATTCAGAGGGCTTATGGCTCTGAACCTGTTAATCATTTGTATATTTCTCCATGCTTGAGGGTTTTGGTTTCGAAAAGCTTCCCAATAAGGTCCTAGCTGGTCGCACAGAAGATTTAACGCTGTTTCTAAGACGGGGAGCTCTACTCTTCCTTCTATTTCAAGGATGTCCTTTGGCACGACATCTTCATTTATGTTTCTTTTTATTAGATGGTTTTCCTCTAACTTGGCATACAATACTTGAAATAACCCTGCCTCTTCCATTACACCGCTCTCTTCGGTTTCGGTTTCTACTCCTCCCTTTTCACCCTCAACTTGAGCAAATGGGAATCCTACTTTTGCACCAAGCTTCTTTTCTCTTTTAGTTAAAGCTTTTCTGGTTTGGATTGGAAGGCTAGTTTGAATGCTCGACAGAAAGTCAACAATAATCTGTTTGTCTATGTAGGCAAATTCTCGCAACATAAAACTCATCTTACACTCGCCATGAGATTGTTTACTAAAAGGATAACAAATAAGTTTCGCATTCTATTTCCAATGAATAAACATACAAGTATCTAAATGTGAGAAATGCGGAAAGCCACAATGGGAAGGTAAATAATTGAAAAGAGCTAACCTTCAACTCCTTTTAGGTCCCTCTTCTTAGTGATTTCTTGATCACTTACAATTAGAATACCCAAGGGCAAATTAAACGACTCAATCACCTTCTCAAGATATCTGAAATATCTATAATTTTCAGGAATTGCTAGGAAGATTGGAGCATTATATGTGATGATATAACCTAAGGTTTGACCTATGGCTCTGTCTACATCATCATTAGACCCCTTGCACTCTACTTGAAGATGGCAAATTCCAGTTTCCTTAATATTAACGAGGAAATCTGGTCCATCCGCACGGTTGTGCTTGAGTATATATTTGTCAAGAGAATAATTTCTAATCAACCATTCTCGAATTCCTCTTTGCACCTTTGATCGAGTGTGAAGTATTTTTCCTTTGAGTTAAGATGAAGCTATCGGGACTTTTTTGGAGAGCCTATTCTAGTGAGACATACCACTATCGCTTTGAGTTTATTTTGGCATGGTATGCTTCGCAACGTGGAATCAATTCAAGGGTTGGATTCAAAATCTCTACCTTATTTATAATACACCAATACTTCAACGTGGAAGGATAGTAAACACAATAATTACAGTCGATGCACCTCGTTTAGAAGCCTCTCCGTAAATTGAGTTATTTGAGCTTTAATTTTTTATGATTTTTTGAGCATAAATACATGCCAATCACCTTGACTGAGGAGAAAAAGCGTGAAGGGATTACTCGCCTTAGTTTCTGTCAAAAAGTCCCGATGGTTAACAGTCTCAGTCCAAACACCATAAGTCCCGAAAAGTTAACAGAACCCTAATCCCTGTTCTATTCCTCGTTGTATCCTTCTCTGTTCGTAGGTTAAGCCAGCTTCTTCTGTTTTAACGTCAGCTAAGACTATTGACGGTGTTCTTTCTGAATATATCTTTTTCATCTATGTTGCTGTTAAACCTCTTTAACCGAACTAAAGCTTCAACACGAAGCGGTTGGACTAACAAACCAAATATGAGTTCTGAGCAATTGCCATAATCGATTTCTCGACTGGTTTCCTGTTCAAGAGTGAACGCCGTCCTCTGCTGATTCACCCTAATAACAAACTCCACCATCAAACCAAGCCCCACTAGAGAATCGCCAGAAAACCACAAGAATTTTCTGCCCCTCGCAATGGACACTGTCCACTACAGAAGCTTCCAAAGGACACTGTCCATTAGAGGCTGTTGCAATGGACAGTATCCGAAAACGGACATATCGAGACACCATTCACAAGAAGGGGTCTCCCTCTTAGCCGCTGAACGCATTCAATCTTTTAGTCTAATCTAAAAGCCTTAATGAGAACATGATGACGAGATGGCGAGGATCGCAGTCTTTAAAGGGCGAGATGCAAGGCTTAACAAGGCTATTTTCTGGATCCTCGCCCAGCAAGGTCCACTAACAATCTACGATGTATGGCGAAAGCTGAGAACCCAAAAGGATTTCGCATATATACCCTACAACACAGCAAACCGAAGAGTTAGAGCCTTGGAAGAACATGGCTACATTGAAAAAAGCGGAGAGCGAAAAACAAAAACAGGTTTTGCAGCTAAACTCTACCAGCTAACAATCAAAGCTTACCTCGCCATACTGCTAGACAAAATCAACCTAGACAACTTCATCGAAAACGCACCAGACGATAGTATAATCTGCGCAATAGCAGCCATCGTCACATGTTCATAAAGCTGTATCAATGACATATCTAATACATGACATATTCGATATCGGTTAGGTTTAAACCTGATCCATATTTTCTTAGGTCGCCCTATAATTCTTAAATATCTCTTAAAAGACAAACAAGATTGATGTGTCAAGGGGCTTCCTTAAGAAATGACCCAGATTGTATATTATGATGAATACTATGCCGCGTCTTGGATTAGTAGGGAGTGGAGTAAAAAGATTGTGGAATACTTAAAGGAAAAAGGGTTTGACAAAAAGAATGCTATGGACTTAAAAGATTGGCTAAGGAGTAGACTAAAGGAAAAGGATTCCCATAAAAGTGTAGTGGTTTTCTCCCAGGATATGATGCCTGAAACCATATTAAGCGGTTTAAACTCTCCTAACGACCTTGCCCGTAGATATCTTGACGATGGTGGAAGAATCGTATGGATAGGGGACCATCCGTTTTGGACTAAAAGCGTAATCCGAAAGGATAAGGATCGGGAAGAAATCTGGATGTATGGAACACACTATGCTATGTTAGGAGTTGAAATGTTAATAGCAGAATCTAGTTCTCCATGCAAATGGGTAGGAAACTGGGCTGGAAAAATGAAGTCTTGTTGGTATAGCCAACGACCGGTTAACATCGAAGTTGGTGAAGATCGCATGAACTTGAAGATTGAACCTTTAGCATACTCTGATGTTATTTTGTTGCCATCATCTTGGAACGCATTAGTAATTACAAGATGGAAGAAGGCTGGCAGCAAAGTAGGATCATTCGGACTAGGCGCCTTTGGCTTCGGAGGAAACATTACACTCACTGAGAAATTTCCCGAAGAACTTTCCTTTAAGCCTCGGAAACTTGCTTGTGCTTGGCACATCTTATTTAATAGTAGATATCCAGACCAAGGTTTCTATAGACTTTGGGATAGCGGAACTACCGACGAGGAACCACCAAAAAATCTTCTTGAGGATATCTATGCATTAGCATCATTATGGGAAGATACTTAAAATACTTGGAATACCGCCGCTTAAATCTATTTGCAATTCTTTTTCGTAAACTTTTACTCAATACCTTAGCACATCTATTATTCAGTGGGCTTTCTTAAAATACAGTGTGAACTATGAGAATATGAGAGATACGGCTAAAACTTTTAGGGGTCGGCTTCTGCTATTATCAATGTCCTTATTACGTCTTCTTGGTCCTTAATACTGAGATAATCGGTGTCCTCTGGAAAGGAATTAAGGTGCTCGTGATTTTTTACAGTTGCATCAAGTCCAGCGGCTTCAAATAGTTTCTCCAACTCCTCTTCATAAAACCATTTAGAGTAGACCCCTCTATCGGTTGTAAGGATCCCCTCATCTCTTAACCTTATTGCTTCTTTATCTTCTCTTACGTTTCCAACAGTTGGGGCTACATCTCTTCTATAAAAGCTATTAATCCCGAAATCAAAGAACCTTTCCCTATTAAATACCGATACGATTATTTTGCCTTTTGGTGATGCAAGCATCTTTAAGGTTTTGAGAAGATCTATTTGCAAATCTTTGGGTTGATTACCTAGTGTCTGAAAAGCGCAAGTAACCACCTTAAAAGAATTTTTGTACTCTTCAGCTTGGTCAAGAGCTAAGTTGAAGTATTGGGCGGCGCCAATCAATAGCAATATGCGCCTACCAATAAGCTGATTTAGCTTCAGTTCCTTTAAGATTTTGACACATTTGTCGATCATACTTTTTTGAAAGTCTATGCCGACAATAAGTTGTAAATTGTAGTCGTAATCTTTGTCGTATGAATAATATCTATTTAGCGTGGGATCTTTACGGTATACTTTGCACACCTTTGACTTCAAATATCGTTGAAGAGGTACATGAGGATATTTTCTTTCTTTCTCCATCTCACTATTTATAGTTCTTGCACCGTATCGAATCAGATAGCGACCAGTACCTACCCCCATTTCTATGAAAATTGTTTTTTCCTTTGCGATTTTAATATGTTTATCCATTACACCATCGATATACAGATCTTCGTACCTTTCGATATATCGTGCTCCAAGGGCTGAGGAGAAAGGGTCAACGACATTTTCATGGTAGGATGGAACCATTTTTCCACTCCATTTGATTCCATCAATAATAAATCTATCATATTCGGATAATTCGTTCTTGTTAGCCTTTCCTTCAAGGCATCCCCTTATTTTCTCAGGCAGCAAGTTGGGTATGCCCTCTTTTATAAAATACTTAGCACCACATGTTTGACATGTTAAGGTTCCTTTTTTTATTAGCCCTCCTTTGTATTTTACTTCGGATAGAACTAATATTCCTCGTTGAGGATATTTCGCCGTTCTTTTGCAACCTGGGTTTGAGCAGCGAAGTATTCCTGTATCCTTCATTGCGAGCCTCTCGATTTCCAAAAACACTATATTTTCATCTGTTCAAGCGTCTCTTTGTATTGAGCATACAGATGCTTACATTCTTCATAAGAAGGCAAAAGTACAGGATCAAAGTAGAAGAGAGCCGGATAATGTACCCTTTGAGTTTTGGATTTCTCAATCAATTCCTCTTTCGTCAGTTGCTCAAGAAACATATAGTGTTTTGTTAAGTCATTTGTGCAGACCAAGGCTACAATATCATATTCTCCTTCGCCTTCAGGAGTAAACAACATCATAATCGTATTACCAAACTTTTTGTTTATCTCTAATATTCTTTGTGACGCACGTTTCCAGGTTAACTCATCCCGCCTGAGTAATGGTCGTAGTGGCAGTTTGAGCCAAATCAGAAACACATGGTCAAACAGCTTTATTGGATCAACAATTATGGTCTGCAGGCGCAATAGCACACGGTTCTGAGTGAGGCGTTCGACTCTTTTTTCTACTTCAGTCCTTTTCAACGACATTCCATATTCTTTGTTTATCTCATCAGCTAGAGTTGTCTTGCTTGCACCAGCACTGAGTTTATTTAATATTAGGACATCCAAAGGATCAATCCGATTTTTAAGCATAGCCTTCGAAAGCTCCATTAACTCTTCCCCACCTATACTCATGGTAGCATTATCCTCCATTTCTGTGAGCAAGATTGTATCGTTTCTGCCACAAAAATGTTATGTATGTAGACTATAGTTTCTTAAAAGACTTTTGTGTCAACTCCTTTATAGTATACCCCACTTTATTGGGTTTTATCTTCGGTTCAGAGCAAAGCCTATCGAAAGCGGCCTTCTTGTGTGATATGAATTCATTATAATCAAAACCAATTTCCTCCAATATTTCATCTTTTGGGGGATCTCCAAAATCAACTACCAATTCATCTTCAAAGTAACGTCGTCCCTCTTTGTACCTGAATGGACCTATCTTCACTGAGGAAAATTCTGAAACCATAGAAGGTAAGACAGAAATTTCTCTTCCCCATTCTTGCGCCTCATCGCAGAGAACCAATAAGAATGCTATGGGTTCTTCATTGAATTTAATTTTACATGAAGAACTGTGAAGCGCAATCGCCCTTGCTGAATTTCTTATGATTTCGTTGCCATAAATAAGCTCGTGGGCCAACGGTCGAAGATAAGTAGTCAGGTTGGCTGCTCCTAGTGGTCCATGGTCTGGGAGTTTCTCGCCTTCTTGAGGGGAGTATGGGCAACCTATTTTGTGCAACTCCTGGGAGACAAAATCTTGCAAGGGCAATAGATCCTTTTCGCCATCTAGAAAACTTTGGTATATTCCACGGAGGGCGGTTGAGAAGACTTGATTATAGGCCTCATCCAAGACTTCACAGAATCTTTTTAATAGTGTTGGATAAGTTTTGTAAGCTGTCTTGAGGTCATAAACTATTGGGGCGATCTGGAGCATAAATCTCAAGGGAATTGCATGATCATGTAAAAAAGCGGAGATTAGCCATGCTTTCTCAACATCTTCTGGTGTCAATCCTTTGAGCTGGGCTATATATTCCTCTAAGGATTCAGACTCTGATACATTGGTTTTTAACAAAAAAAGGCCTAAGGTTCCTACATTAAACCGATGAACTTCATGACCTCTGTAACGTTTGGGTGTCATAAAAAGAAACGCATCAACTGCACAACTGTTTGTGACCAAATTGCCTATCTTAGTGAGTTCGTGAGACGTGGCAACATATCTGTTTTGCATAGCGGCTACTAGGTCATATATATCAACTCTTGTGCTATTCATCTCTTTTTGAGTCCAATTAACTAAAAATCGAGTATTTATAGTCACAAAAAGATCTTCCCGCTCAATAGGGTTCACAATCTTTGATAACCTTAGAATACTTTGTCTGACAACGTCCTCTTTTTCTCTCAAAAATTCCGTATCCGATGGTTCCTCCTTATGTACTTTTTCTGGTGTCACCATTGCTATAGAACCCAAAATATCGAAACCTAACACTCTGAATTCAGGTTTTTTGTCTTTAGTTAGACGCTTGAAGGAATCCAGAGGTATCTTTGAAAGAACCTCGCCTGGGAGTCGTGAGAGTGCAGTAACTGCTCGGAGACGAACGATAGATTGTTCTGACTTCGAATGATGAAGAAGAGCATGTAGGGCTTCTTTTTTCTGCGGAGCAAGTCTCTCAAGAATCCCTACAGCTAGACGACAGGCTCGATCTGACCCTTTATCTATCATGATTCTCAGGTATTTGATAGGAATATCTTCAAGTTGTTTTTCATCGAACTTCTCAACGATGTCGCAAGCTGTTTCCCAATCCCCTTTCTGGACACTTCTCTCGAGATCTAAAAGCTCTTTTTCCATACGCATCAGTTTTTATTATGTCTATTAAGAATCTATATATCTGTCTATCAAAACCTTACGTTGAGGGTGAGTTGTCTGGTGAAAGGCGCTAAAAAAGTCTTGGAGACCATACTTACCGGATTGATGGGTGCTATAGTTGGCATCCTTTTAGTCAATGCTTATCGTGTTTTCAACGAAACAACCATATCTTTGGCTCTTTTCGGGCTTTTCTTGTATATCATGGCAATAATTTACTTTGTTAGATTCGCCAGTCTTAAAAATGAAGTAACAGATATTGTCTCCAAAGGGATAACTAGCAGGTTATTGAAGGGACGACCTGAAATTTATTTAACCACCAAAAGGATTTATGACTCAAGCAAGAAAGGAACAGAAATCATGATGCTAGCTGTAGGAGCCGATTTGAGTAATGAAAGAGCAAAGAAAACATTGACACCCTATCTAAAATCAATCGAGAAAGCTCTGAAGCGAGGAACAATCTTTTTTCGGGTTCAAACAATCGACGACGCGCCTGTGGCATGGTTGCAATATATTTATGGATTATTATCAAGAGATGAATACAGAAATAGATTCAACCTTAGAGTCATAAAGGGCGATTCTGAGGGACTCTTGCAACTAATTGCGGGTGAAGATGAAATGGTTATTGTTCCTTTAGAGACAAAAATCGAAGAACCTGTTGCCATAGAAGTGTTTGACAAGGATGCGACTAAATCATTTCGGAGTTACTTTAAGAGCGAGCTATGGGAGAATTCAAGAATTATGGAGACAGATGACTTAGGCAAGCAAATAGGCAAACTAATTGTATTACGAAAAAAGCAAATGAAAGTAGCTATCGCAAACTATATCAAGAATCAATTAATTAGAAGAGAAGAGTTTCTGGACTTGCCCACCGCAGATAAGGCCAAAAAGGCACTAGGCATACTAGTGTTCGATGAATTCATCTATCAAGAATTACGGGACGAAGCAAAGAAGCTAGTTAGAAAATTAGAGAACGTTAGTGAGCACTCTCTGCAATTGGAAGAAATTGATTCATGGCTAAAGGAAAACACCGTCACTGACTGACTGCCACCAGCAAGTTTAGTGCTTATGATTTCTCACTCTATTCTTTTGCATTTGACATATTGGTCTAACGCATATGTGAGTTGCCGATGTATGAATTCACCAACGTTATGGAAAATCACGTTCATCTCCTTTAAGGCTAAATCGAGCTTTTGATGATTCTCTTTTGGGTTTTTCACGTATTTGTATTTACCTGAAAGTCTGTGAAGCGCTTTAGTTACTGCTTCTTAGATAAACTTTCTCTGGTTGTATAACCCAGCTGCTTGTTAACCTCTACGAATTCTTCCAAGAGCCGAAGCATTTCAGAAGGCAGTAAGAAGTTGTATTTTGCATTTTCCTAATCAAACTATGGAAGAAAACTCTATTCAGTGCAAAAAATTCGCCGAGAATTTAAACCGAGATGTAAACCTATTCCCCGGCGCCTAATAGAAATCACTTTTTCTCTGTCTTGCATGTCTTAATGACATTTCTTAGCTACATTCCTTCTACGAGGCTGACGGCTACTACACGTTGTCTTCTGTTTCTGCTTTATTTTGGTTGCACGATCTTTTTGTCTGTTTGTTTTGCGGTTAATTTGTAATAACAATCAATATCTTTTGCAGAAATTTGACACGCTTAGCAGGGAATTGAAGGCGATTAAAGTGTTCATGCGGTATTTAGCGAAGGGTCTCGAGTATAGTCTGGTTTTCGAGCCGGAGTACATACAAGACATTGCGTGCAGAGACGAAAAAGACAAAGAGATATTGGATGAGCTGCGTGGCGCAGGAGAATACGGCATGCTCCCGCGTGATGTGGCTGCCAGATTGGGCGATAAACGCTTCACACGCTTCCACGTAACAAACCGCATAAAACAAATGAATAAACGATTAGACGCCATCTTGGGTCAGCGTGTGCTGTCCGAAATAGCGTTTCCATATAGTAACTTTTAAATAATACCGTAACATAGTTACTGCCATGAAAATCATTGATGAAGGCACCGCTCAGATGGTAATGCATCCGGTTCGATTCAAGATTCTTCAGTGCATCAGAGATTCTTCTGAGCCATTGTTCGTTGAGCAGATAGCCAAAGCGGTCAATGAGCACCCCAGGTTGGTTTCACATCATCTTGACGTACTTCAAGAGACTGGGCTGGTCAATTGCAAATATGTGCTGACAAAAATAAAGGGTTCGACCCGTGGAGTTGCGGTGAGACTCTGCTCGACGACGCCTAAGCTCAGCGAAGTCTTTCGTGATATCGGAGTCGCAGCTGCGGAGATGAGGTAGGCATGGTGAAATTTACCGCGATAATGAAATTCTTAAGACGCGTTTATCTAACTTTCAGGCTTTGGCGAATGGTTCTGATCAGCATTGTAATTTTGAGTATTCCGCTGGGCACAAATCTACTATTTTTTATTACAGGCATCAATTTGCTTTTCTTTCTTCCCTCGCCGATGCTGTGGACGCTTGTCGCAGCGTACTTGTTACTTGTGGAGATTATGGTATTTGGCATAGTCAAATTGGTGATCGGCTCAGCCGGGCTGACTGTCAGCAACTTCTTGTACAATAGGAAGCACAAACCGGAGAAAATTTTTCTGCCTCATGCGAAAGAAATAGCAAGGAAGCTCGGCATAGAATATAACAAGCCTATTTGCATAACCGACAATCCCTCAATCACGGGGCCCTTTACGAATTTGTTTACTGGCGAGATATGGTTTCCCCGGTCTTTGATGGGAAAATTCCACAGAACTGAAAATGAGGCGATTTTTGGCCATGAAGCAGCTCATATTAAGTATGGTCGCAGATTCCTCGTAGAATTATTGGTGGTGAGCGTTGCAACAATAGTCTTTGCTCAGCTCCTTGGTCTCTTCACTACAGTTCTTATGATGTTATTGATCGCCGAATTTGCTGTCATGATGCTATTGTTCAGTCCGGTCCTTCGCCGAAATGAATTCAGGGCGGACTGGGAAGGTGGCAAGGCCACCAGTCCTGAGGCGCTTATTTCGGTCCTTGAGTATTTTCAAGCCACATGCAAACGAGACGAGGGTTGGATAACTCATCCACCATACCATGAAAGAATCAAGAGGCTTAAACTCCAATTCAACTCAAACCGTTCCTCAGAAGACAATTCATCTGGAAAAAATCAAGAAAATGAGCCAGAATAAAGAGGTCTGCAGCGACCACTACAATGGTTTGATTTTATGTCGTCCCCAATAACCACGATAATAAAGATATTCGCCTACGGAATCTTTGCATGCTCCGCCATTGTCTTAACTATCGGGGCTTTGATGGTATTTTCTGGAGCGGCCACTGGCAATGAGTCACTCCTTGGTAACGGTTGGGGTTTGGTCGGGGTTGGCGTCGTTCTTTTCATTATCGCCATAATAGCCTGGGTCATCGTGAAGACATCTGGAGATTGATTTCAACACGTAGTGATTTTACAAAGTGCGTAAAGCTGGATGAATGTGAGCCCAAGAGCCTATCAGGGGTGAAGTGCAGCAGATGAAGATTGGGCTGCCATGAAAGAGGAGATTACTCGATAGGATATTTTAACCCGTATTGAAAGTATGTCTTAAGCACGTCATGCGCTTCACTTCCTCGTAAGGCCATTTTTAGTATCTCGTCTGTTTCTGGAGCGCTCAAGATTGTTATGCGTTCATCACTCGCCTTTTTCCTTGTTTCCTCATCAATGTCTTTAGGTTCGATGCACGTAAACATTGTGGGATAAGTATCGATCTTAATTTCCTTGCAAAGCTTCATCGCTCTATCTTTCAGTTTTCTCATTTCCTTCCATCCAAACACGTCAGTCTTACATTCTCCCACAATCAGAGCCTGTGGCTCAGAGCTAAATATCAAAATGTCAGGAGCATCTTCAGCCAGATTACCGCGGTCTAACCACTCTGTGCTGAAGCCACAGATATGAAACAGTATAGTTACAGCATGTTCAAAATCGTCTGATCCTTGTTTTCCAGTCCCATGTAGCCAGTTCATCAGTTTTTCGGCGCTTGCCCCAAATACGTCATTAGCCATAAATCGTGAATTGATTGTTGTTTTAAGGTTCTTAATATAGCGGATATCTGAAGGGCCTTCATCTTCCTTGCCCTTTAAGAATGGGCATAATTGAGCGTCGACTATGTCTTCCAAAATTAAAGATGCTTTGACCGATTTAAAGACGCCAGATTTACGTATTTGATTTCTTTTGAACGTCTCAATGCGTCTCTTAATCGTTTTTCCTCCAGCTATTATACTTAGGCGTAGGTCATTGGAGTCTATGGATGGATGAAATTTTATCTCGAAATCTAATCGCTTACCTTCGAGTCTACAATTCTTTACCGTCAGATAATCAGGTAACAATATGTAGCACTTTGAATATCGACCGCCTTCGTATTCTCGGAACTCATATTCTTGCAGTCCAAGGAATTCTCTAACGACTGTATAAGCGTCCTCGTATGGAGGGTCGTGGCATTTTAGTCTCATGCTCACATTTTTCAAGATGCGTTGAGCTTCATTTTGAGACTTCTGCTCCACTTCCCACGTATACACATCCAAGGGCCAGTCGACACTCCAACGTTCGTTTGCCCTTTCGCTACTTTTAAGATACCAATCCTCAAAAGAGAGAGTGTGTGGCTTCTCGGCGAAGAAGTGAATCTTAATCCCATCAACTTCAACTGCGTCTCGATCTATGGTCTCTAATAGAGCAGGAAAATTATCGGCACTAATGCTTTCAAAAAGGATCATAAAATCATCAACAACAATCTTTCTCTGAACGAGATTGTTAGGTTTGTTGCAAGACAGCAAAACTCTGGTGCGCACGTTATACCAGGAATTTTCATGGTTAATTGCAGCTATTCTGAGATCAATGCTTTTGTAAAACTTTCTTCTTTTCTTGAAGATTTCAATAACTTCAGGAACTCTGCTCAAACTGACCACCCTTTTAATTCTATTGATCTTTGCTCATATTAAACCACTTTCAGTCAATGTTGACGCAGGTTGGAGCTAAATATGAAAGCGCGGGGTGCAAGAAACTGTTTTATCTGCATAGGTTCATCTATTCCTTTACATGTGGCTTGAATGACAGAAGAAAAAACAACCGGTACTTCACCAGTTGCTTCCATACTCGGAGTTTTGGTTTTCATATTCGTTATCGTGGAGGTCGTAATTTTTCTGTTCATGGGAGGGTCTTCAGTTGCAACAGAGCCAAGCCCAATCTTTGGAGATTTCTTTCCGCTGGTGACGATTTTGGTCATAATTGTTTTGGGAATTGTTTTCTTTTTGTCGATAGAGAAAGCTCAAAAGAGGGCTGAAAATGTCAGAAGATCCAACACCTGATCATTGTTTAAGGCTGACAGCGATTGCAGCGAGTCTTTCATCTTTTGTCCTGGCGGTGAATGCTTTCCTGCTGAATCAACAGTTAAGCTTCGGCAAGGGCTTTTTTGCAATACTAATCTATTTAGGGTTGGCAGCTTCGTTAACGTCAATCTTTGCATATATATCGAAATCGCACAGAATCGCTTTTTTCTATACGTCTCTAATATTCGTTGCTGGAGCCTTCATAATGCTTGTTCCAATTGTTCTCATCTTTTATTTTTTGTAGCAGGCGCTTTTGTCTCTGGTCTCAACTACATTGATGCCACTAAAAAAGATGTAAAGCGGAAACTTCACAAGATGCGTTATTTTGGGGTTGTTAAGGGCGCTGTTTTGTTCGTCTCCATAACGCCTTGTAGAACTCGAAGAGTGCAATAAGAAATATTATTCACAGTATACTGGCAGAACACCTACACTCTCTTCTACTTCTCATCTAGAGGATAGCGGTCCTCCATCCTCATTAATTCTTGAAGCATCTCCTTCCCTTTCTCGGTTAGCTTGTAGTGGACAAAGAAACGTTTCCCTATTTTCGAGCTGACGGTTTCAATTAGCCCAGCTTCCTCAAGCCTCCTTAGTTTCGCAGTTCTAGTTTTCTCGTTTTGGCAAGCGTCAGCTAAATCCGCGAACCTTTTCGACCCTTCAAGTAGAGTGCCTAAGATGTTAAGAACATACTTCATCCATACGATTGCAAGCCATACTATGGTCCTTTGCTTAACATCCTAAGACATCATAAAATACCGTTCACTATAGCTCATGAACTGAGCTCCTGACTCTGCGTATTTAAAGGTGCCGAAGAAGAGAACTCCTTGGAAACCGATAGCGATAGGAGTTGGCATAGAATATTTTTTCCTTCAAAGATAAACAATAGCTTCTCTGCACAGAGCTTTGCTATCGTAGTCGATTGGCTCCAGTTAGAAGTCTATCCATATTTTTCCGCGAATTTTTCCTTAGTCGTAAGTGATGAGCAAAAAATACAATCTGAAACAGGTTTCATTTTAGTCATTCCACTTGCAGGAAGATTGATCAAATCATAGGAATAGTAGTTTTGGAGTACATCTTTTGGGAAATAACGTTCTTTAATCACTTCTCCAGCTATGAGAATCCCTGGAAGTACAGTTGCAAAGGGCAAGGGAAATCTTTCCTGTGTTGCCGACAAGACAAGTTCCCCGCAGTGCATCATCAACCAGTCGCTAAAGCGCTCACCCACACAGGGAAGAGTAAACTCATATTTTTCGCTAGACTTGGTCATTCGGTTAATTTGCTCTTGCGTCAAGCATCCGTTAGTACTTCGAAGTTTCGCAATTTCACTTGCGAAAAGACCAGTGACTTCAGAAAGGACTTCTTCTAGTGGGCGCTCGACTTCTTTCGGACTATGAGTGCAGATTAGGCATGGGCTCTTCCCTATATCAACTCGGCGAACATAGAAATCCGTCAATACAACAGCGGCATCGAGTATCACTCTGGGCATATCCCACTGCATGTTACGTCTTGTTTCTTTTGTATCCACTGTGGAAATCAGAACATCGATGTTGCCAATTTCTCTAGAGGTTGCCAATTCTTGGTAAGAATTCTGGCAAGCCTGAACATCTAGCTTTTTGAAGTCACTCAAAAGCTCTTTGACTGCTTCGACTTTTGGTCTGTTGCTCGCAGAATCTGTCTGCAGAGCGTAGACGTACCGATTCATGTTGCTTGGTTTCACTTCATCAGGGTCTATCAGTGTCATTCGGCCTTCAAGGTCGTGTAGACTGGCAAGCGAATAAGTAGCTGCGCCGCCGCCAGCACCTAGTCCAGCTATGGTCAAATCTCGCCCATTTATTGTCAGAGGCAAGCTAGGATTGTTTGCAGGGTTTCCATTCACCCTATAATCAAAGGCTGAGAAACTGAGTCGGTCTTTAATGAATTTTAATCTCCACCTGACGTTGAAGGGTGCCTTCTCTGGTAATAGAAGATTTGACTTTTTAAGAAATACCTTCTTGAATACCTCCATTCCTCCAATACAAGCAGCTGCATAAGCTCCGATAGGATTTGTATTCTCTGTGAAAACTGGCGCAAGTCCGTCTGCTGATACGTAGGCTATCCAGCCGTCTGAGGCTATGTTAATAGTGTTTTCGATGGCGAGGTTTAAAGGTCCAATTGAAAGAACAGCATCCCAACCCCTATGTATTAGGTCAACGCGTTCAACTTTGCAGTCAAGCTGCAGCTTATTGATAAAGTCCAGAACAGCGTCCAGAATCTTGTTTCCAGTAAACAACGGAACATTAACTGAGAAAACTGCAAGGTCGGGAATCGACACGCCGATGTGTGTCAATACTGGATGTAATCTTGAAAGCATATTTATTGCCATGCACAACGCAAACTGACCGTTAGCGGTTTCAATAGATTTCTGGTCAGCAACTATCAATACTGTCCCAGGCTCTTCAGCCCATCTTTTCGTGCTTATTCTGGCTTTAGAAAGTAGTTGTTTGATCATTTCTAGCGTTCTTGAGTCTGCTCCTTCCTGCACAGGTGTGTCACACTCTTATTAGGGAATCTTCTATGACAAAACGCGATGCAACCTCATCGCTCTTCAGAAGTTTCCATTTCCAATTGCCCATGTATTCATAGACATAGCAAGTAGAAAGATCACGTGTATCGCTCAAGGCAAAATTTGGGACTACCATCGAAATATACCCTAGCCTATAACTCAATGCTCGTTTCTCGTCTCCCAGAGAGTGCCCGAAGTTTCCGGGATGGGTATGAACTTGAGCCAAAAGCAAAAGGTCTCTTTTTTCAAGTTCTTCAGAAAGCTTCAGCAGAACTCGGGTATCCAGCCTTACGCCGCCACCCCAATGTCCTCTTCTCGGGACGATGTAGCTTGTCACGTAGGCTTCTTCAGCGTTTGGGCTCGGTGCTCCCGCCCAGAGCACAAGCCCTTCCTGTTTGCGGCATCCTCGTTTTCTAAGCACCTTGATGCTCGCTTCAAACAGATCTCTCGGGATGTAATAACGTTTGATGAGTTTGACGAGCCTAGTTCTCCTGAGCTTGTTTGAAAACATGGATGTAGGGTTAGTTTTTCTTTCGCTCATGGGTATGCCTTGTCTAGTTCTGCTTGAACCGCTTGGAGTATTGCGGCAAAAGAATATTTTTCAGGTGACCAAGGGCGTGACGAATCTGTTGCATGGCATCCTTCGTGGAATTCTCTGATTCCAGGAATGCACAGCTGGGGTTGACTTTGACTTCTACTTATGGCTGCTTGAAACGGTCCGACAGGTGGCCAGTATTGCGCCCCTTCCTGCCTAGTGACCAAGTCAACAAACTGAAAAGACGGAGCCCGCTTTGGGTATTCATCGCAACGCAGTCGCGCCAGAAATGTCTTTTCTGGATGTTTCTTCGGGTGCATAGTCACATATACGTCAAAGCCTTCTACATTAATTGTCCACCCGTGGTGTTCAATTATTCCTTTAAGAGACTGTAGTCTAGAGACTTGTGCGTCAAAGTAGTGCTTTGATAGTTCGGGATCCACCTGACCTTGGCCTTCTTTTAGGTGTGTTGAATTACTTCGGCCCCGAGTGGAGATATAACCAAGGTCATGCCATCCGTTATTCCTAACTCGCCAAGAGTCTTATCTTCGGGTAATGGTTCATTCTGGCCTTTTACGAAAAGACCATAGTTTCTTGCAGTTGAAGGGTCCATGTGTAATTCGGCCATAGCTGAAACTTTTACGGCCTGGATCTTCTCATGCAAGTTGTAAAATCGCTCTATCGAACCGGCGGTGGACTCTATTATGAGTTTGATTCTGGGCGGTTCTTTCTCAACTGGCATCTTTATGCACCTCCAGTTTTGGCTATAATTGGGTAGTAGGTTAGATGCTTAAAACGTTATCCTCAGAAGTGCAAAGAGGAGGCCGTATTTGGAAAAACTTGATACTTTAATAAGAATAGGAACATTGAACGAAAAGAGAATCAGCCAAACCATGTGTTCATAGCATTTCAAGAACGCAGAGAAAGCAACTGCTGACAGTTTATCTACATCAAGAAGAATAACGCCTCGGGGTTCTACTAGGGCGCGTCAGCATACAAGCAAATGCGAGGATTTCTTTGGAATTTGATGCCCTCATAACATTCACGTAACCGATGGAAGAAAAGCCCATAGGGATCGCTTTGATCCGAGACAGCATCCAATACAGCATTTGGAGCGAGATGTCGGAATACCTTTCCCATTTGTTACTATGTCCAGAGGCATTTTGAAAGACGACAATCCAAAACTGTGACTTTCTCTATCCGTTCTCCCTTCGACACCCCGAAAGAAAACAAGGCTCTAACCTCACTCCCAGTCTATGTTGAAGTCGTTCTCATGTTTTTGGAACCATTCATCTAGGGCTGCTCGAAGTATTTTCGTCTTGATGGCTGACGGTATGCGTCCCTGTTTCTTGCCCACATTTATGATGTACGTATTCAACTTTTGTGTTTGTTCGGATGTGAGAGTGATGTTGAGCCTTTCCGGTTTTACTTCTCTCTTTTTCGCCATTCATTCACCCCATCTTTACACATTACACTTTAAGTATTTAGGTTCTAGTAAAAAGAAAAAATTTTCGTTTGTAGGGCTTCTATGTATTTTTCTACCGTGCTCTTAGGATTTCACTTGTTTCAGTGAGAATCGCGGTATAGGAATTTGCCCCTGCATAAGTTCTTGGAGAAATTTTTGCACTTTAGCCTCAACTTCTGGGTAGGATCCATAGTCGATTTTTGTTGAGTGCGGGCTGGTGCTGTACAGCTTGGTTTCAATGAAGAAGCTCCAGTATTCGCCTTCATGCCATTCTCCGCCCGGCTTATGCCTATGTACTTGAAATGATATGCGGCGCGGCTTCCCCTGTTCGTCATAGCTGAAGCTTATAGTCATATCTTCGGTTGAGACTCTACGGAACTTCGGCTGTTTATGGGCGAATTTCTGAAAGGCTTCCTCAAACTGGTCAATCGTGAATTCACTTCTAACTGGCATGGTTTCACCCCAAAAAAATTAGGAGGAGTTTCTTCTTGCTTGCATATAACTTGCGAATGGGAATAGGCGCGTTTCTATTTCTTGAACTATGGCTTTTGCGTCGGTGTGTTCGGGCGGTATCCATTCTAGGACTGGTTTTCCAAATTCGTTTTGTTTAAAGAATTTTTTGAGATGCTCAATGGTTGGGTATTTGTGTATCCAGCCATGTATGTCGTAGTGGGCTATGCTTCCGCATACTAGGTGTAGAAACTGGTAGAAATAATGCGAGAGAATTGGAGGCTTGGATTGGTCTTGGTTGTAGAGTGTTCCATGCTTCATTATTTGTTCCAGGTTTCTTAGGATTCGGTCTTTGCTCCAAACCGTGTTGCCGTTTATGAGGATTGAAGCCTTAAGGTGGTGTTCATCGATTAGTTTCTGTACGAGCAGGCGGGCGTCAGCTTCCTTCATGGTCCTGAGGTCCTCATGTTTTTTGAGGACGGCTATGGCTTCGCTTATGTCTTTCTCGCTTCCGAAGTATGTTATTTTTAAAGGTTTCATTTTATTCGCGCTCCACATCTTGCACAGATTAGGCTGACGATTCTTTCAGATTCTATTGTTCTGTTGCCCACAGGGTCGCCTTCGTGTTTGGACACGTCTGAGATGCGAATTTCAGCTATCATGTCGAATGTGTGGGAGCCACAGTTTGGACATTCAAGCAGACCACGTTCATCATAGACTAATGTCATGTTACACCCCAAAAAAGAAAAAGGTTAGATTATTTTGTCTTTAGCTCTGTGAAGGCTTTTAATGAGAATCGGTCATGCCATATTGGCGGCGGCTTCCAGTAGAAGGCTGAGATGTCTGGATGCAGCCACTGGTTGCCAAGGTCCCATATTTTGCTGGTTGGACCGCTCAGCTTTGGTTCTAAGCGGAGTGAGTCGGCGCAAATTATGCTGTATGGATGTTTGCTGAGAAGCGCCATATTGACGAGGCAGGCTCTGTAGAGGCTTAAGTTGATTTCAATGCCGAACAGCACAAGTGGAGCGTCAGGGTTTAGGAGGCTGGCCTCTATGAGGAAGCGTCCGGTCCCGACGCAGGGGTCTAAGACTGTCTGGAATTTAGTGATTTTCTCTCCCAACGTCATTTTTATCATTAGGTCTACGACTGCTCTTGGAGTCATGTTTTGCCCTGGGCCGACCAGTTCTTGTTCTATGAAGATTTCGCCCAGCCAGTCCCAGGGTTGCTGTTTTAAGGCTACAACGTAGTGTTTGAAGAGGTCTAAGCTGTTGATGTGGTTGTAGAGGTCTTTGTATTTGAGTTCTAGTCCGTTGAAGGCTTTACATGCTAGGCTGCCCAAGCTTAAGTCTTCGTTCTGAACTGTCCAGTTAGCCAGCAGCTCTACGAGGATATCCCAGTTTCGATATGTTCCATAGTGTAGTTTAGCCTCTATTTCATGAAGTATTTCGTACAGCAGTTTCTTCGGAGGAGTCTCCTTGTATTTGCTGACTTTGATGACTTTCAGTAATTGTTGAAGGTCGCTCATAATACACCCCAGTAGAAAAAGATTTTGGAGTCTGATGTAGCGCTCAAGGATGCCTTCAGCAGACTTTAAGAAGTGTTCTGGGACTTCATTGGAAACGTGGTTACCCCGGTATACTAATTGACCTGTTTCATCTTCTAGAGTGTATACGTGGCAACCGAGAAAATCAATGTAGCGAGATGACTTAACAGTTAGTTTCCTACCATAGAGGTCAATCGTTAAGCAATGAACTTTATCACCGACATGGAACTTAGGGTTTGGCTGCTTACGCTTTTTCATTAGCCACCCCAAAGAAAAAGGGTTTACTTTTTGAATATGATTAAATAGACTCCTCTGATTCCCAAGTTGTGTCCCTTAGCCTCCGCTTCCTCATGATTGTATAAGGCGTATTTAGTGTAGCCTTCGCTTCTAGCCTGTTTGAGCAGTTGGTTTATGACTTTAACGTGGGCTTCCCTCTCTTTTTCCTCTGGATAGTTTTCTGGCAGTTCTTCGACGCCTAACTCGTTGAATATATCCATGACTTCTATGATGACTGCCTTAGTTGTTTCATCTAACTGTTGAGTCTGCAATCAAATTTCACCCCGAAGAAAAAGTTATGTATGGTCTTGCTCTGTGTAGAGTTTCAGTGAGAACTTTTTTGCACTTATGACTGGGATGGGTTGTGTGGCTATTTCTTTAGGTAGGTATTGCAGGTTCATGCAAGCTTGTATCATGAGTAGTAGTCGTTTTGTGGATTGTTCGTCAAGGCGCTTGTCGATTTCGTGTATGCTGACTTTATCCGGGCCAATTCCAGCCAGGACTCCGAACCCAGCAATCATATTGAACATCCAAAGGGCTGTGCCCATGATTTTTATGGCGGTGTCGCAGTCCGCCTCCTTCATCTGTCTCTCAAGTCGGTCATACCACTTCTCACCTATGGCTTCACTATTCTTTTCAAGCCAGTTGTCGAAAGCTGCGAGGAGGGTCTGTCTGAAGGGTCTGATGGCGTCTTCCATTATCTCACCTTGCTTCAATGTAGGTTTTGAGTGAGAAGCGGGGGTAGTCTATTGGCTGTCCGACTTCGACTGAGTTTGTTTCTCCAGCTAGGCTACAGGCTACATAGTAGGATAGGAAATGTTCCTTCATGTATTGTTTCTGAAGCTCAACCATACGCTCTATCTCGAAGGTGTCAAGTGTGCGAGAAATCATACGGGTTAAAGACTGAATGTGCTCCTTGTTTTCGTGATATGTTAGTGTGTTGTCGAGTTCATAATAGTCTATGCCATATTTGTCGCAGATGCGTTTAAGGTGACGAAATTCAAGAGGGTTCAATTCACACCCCAAGGAAAGACAATCAGGGATATCCTTTAGAGCTGGGTAAAAATTGCACACAGAATCATGATTCTAGAAGCGATGGCAACTTGCAGTTTTTCCCCGCACCCAAAAATTCAGAAGGGGAGGTTTTCCTCCAGTGGTCGTGGTTCGTTCAGATCCCACTCTCTGAGGAGCCTGTAGTAGTCTACGGCTGTCCAGATTTGTTGTCGTATGTGTTTTTCAGCCCAAGTGATGCGGTCGTTGATGAATTTCATGGTTTCTTTGGAGTCGATGGTTTTGTCCCAGTAAGAGCCGATGCGGTAGTTTCGCACAGGAGGGCAGTCTTCGAAACGGGGATCCTCGTCTCCGAATTCAGCTATGTCGCCGTTGGTGAGGTCGAGAAACCAAGGGAGGAGTCTTCCACCGTATCGTTCAACGCTTAATGAGGCTTCCGTTTGGCATTGTCTACATTTTCTTAGGTGTTGTATGAATTTGATTTCCCATGCGCTTTCCTTGATATATTCCACGGTTTCAGCCATTGTTTCCTCTCTCCAGCGTCGAGCCTCCATACGACCAAGCAAGCTGAGCAGGGCTGGGCTTGGTTCAGGACTGAGCTCCTTATATCGTGGCTTTTTCGGTTGCGTCCGATGCAATAAAGCCTGTAACTCTACACTCAATATTTCACCCCAAAGAAAGGTTAGCGTCGAGAGGCTTCAAGGCAAAGAAACCACTATTTGCAGTAGGAGGGAAGGCAACAGTTATAGTGTCCGAAGCATTTTCTTTCTGTTTTCGCTCTGGTAACTTTCATCCGCTTCAACAGCACTTGTAACTCCGCACTCAGCTAAGACTCGCCCCCAAAAAAAAGAGGGTTAGGCGACTATCTTGCAGAATATTGGAAATCGCATAATCCCCTTGTTCGTGTGCTTGTAATATTTGACTTCCACTTTCAGCTTCGTGTCTACGGCTATGTAGTCCTCGCCTATGTCGAAGGGTTTAGCTATTCTCTTAGCGTCGGTGAAGAGATCCTTGAGCCGGCGAAGTTCCCAATCATTAAAACCTGAGCCAACACATCCTTTGAACTTCCCATTCTGAGCCAAGACGAGGGCTCCGAAGAAAGGGTGCCGCGCGTTCTGTCCAAGCGTGAAGCCCACAACATCGCAGGTTTCAGACTTCCAGTTCTTCACCTTCAACCACTTGTATGAGCGCTCAAACTCGTAGCTTGAGTTCACATCTTTCAGTATGAGGCCTTCCTCTCCATGAGCAACCGCTTCCATCCACTTCTTCTCTAAGTCAAAGCTGTATGGCACGTATTGAAATGTTGGAGGCGCACCAGCAAGCAAGTCGGCGAGAATCTCTTTTCTCTCCAGATACCTCCGCCTGGTGAGGTCTTCTCCATTAAGTTTCATAATGTCGAATACTTCAAGGGTTACAGGATACTGCTTCTGAAGAAGGAATATTTTGGCCCAGTCTTGGGTGCTACAACGCCTTTGGGAAGGCGTGAATTCTGTCAGTCCAGTAACTGGATTAATCCAGACCACTTCACCATCCAAGACGAAGTCGCCCTTGATGGCTTTGGCTGCCTCAATTAACTCGGGGAGGCGGCTGGTGTAGATGATTCTGTGTCTGTTTATGAGCGCCACTTGACCATTCTCTTTGACCACCTTAACTCGAGTCCCGTCCCATTTAGTTTCACACGCATAGCCCTGTCTTCTAAGGTCTTTTAGGTTGCCTTCTTGACAAAGCATCACTTCTTCCAATTGGTTTTTCACCCCCAAAGAAAAAAGTGGATGTTATAGTGGTGTTATACATACCATTTATGCTTGCTTCTTTTTCTTGGCCACTGTTACCAGAGCCTGTATGGGCGGTAGAGTTTGCAGCGTGGGAGCCTCACGAATCGGAACCTTGACTGCCTCTGGTGGTTCTTGCAGGTAGTTGAAACTCAATTTTTTGCAGGCTCATTAATGCAAGAAAGCGCAGACTCTAACTGCCTAATCCGTTCTGTTTAGTCATAAGCTAAAGTCTGCATCTGCACCTGCACTATATGAGCTTTCTGCGTGAGTTTCATTAACCACACGAATTTTCCGTCCCTCACCATAGGCACCAAGAAAGCGTAGTATTGGATGAAGCCTCCGAAGGAGAATGTGGCTATGCCTACTTGGTCCGCCTTATAGCGTTTTTCCGCTTCTTCGAAGAGGATCTGGGCGATTTTCTTGTCTTCGCTAAAAATTTCGTAGATGTTGTGGAAGAGGAAATCGTCTGTGGCGGTTGATGGAACCCAGTTTTCGTCTGGAATCTCTATTACCTTAGTTCTTTCGTATGGGCTGCATTCCATTTCGGAGCCGTCTTCCTTCACAGCGTAATAGCGGATTTCCTCTTCCTTCCAGAGGTTGCCTTCTTCGTCTAATAGGCGGTATTGGTAGTGGTCGAGGATCTCGAGGGCTCCGGATATCGGAACCTCTTTCTGTGTCTCTGGATCAGTCAGCTTCATGTCTACGGCTAAGTCTTTGCCACGCCACTGAAACCTCTTCTTGGCTATGGTGCGGACCTTCTGAACCATTTTGCCGTCTACGGTTCGCATCCTTATCTGAGGCTCTGGAACCAACAACTCATTTCCGGCAGGCTTATACTTGACCTCGATGTCAAAGTTGTTTGTCTTAAATCGTAAGGGCATTGAATTCACCCCAAGAGAAAAAAAGAGAAAGGATTAGACTGTGTAGTTTTTGCTTTCGTTGGGTTTGCGTCCCAGCAGAATCTCTACGTCTTCGCCTTGTTTCATGGCGTCGGTTAATTGTTCTTTGACCCATGCTGTCATTTCTTCGATGGCTTTCTCTGCCTCGTCTTTGCTGACAACAATAGCCTCTTTCTCGAAGGTTTGTCCCTCTCCCATTTTATAGAGTTGTGCATTAATTTTCAAGTGGCACACCCCCATGGTGGGTGAGTTAGAAAGACGGTTGCTGAGAAATTTAAGAATCAGAACGTCGATTCTTCTCACCCCAAAAAAGGAAAAAAGGATGGTTAGAGGTTGCGAACTTTGTCATACTCTCGATGT
>Ga0315312_1000458_pt1 | contig 48222 bp, 56 predicted proteins | sample TDP7_MG_FD_203629 | JGI IMG/M metagenome (GOLD analysis project Ga0315312, IMG submission 203629) | Freshwater sediment microbial communities from Lake Towuti, South Sulawesi, Indonesia - TDP7 | ecosystem: Environmental > Aquatic > Freshwater > Lake > Sediment | place: Indonesia: South Sulawesi... | reverse complement strand
GAAAGATCCACCTGGATCAACCAGGGGTCAATATCAGGATGAAGGTGCTGGATCAGTTCCCCGAGAGATTGGTAGATCAAAATGACAAATAGAATGGGGGAAAAATCGTGAAAGAACTTTCCCACCCACCCCACCATTTTTCGCTCAAGAGTCAATGTTAAGATCAGGAGGAGGCTTAACAATAGGCCATAAAAAAGAATCAAGGATTGCCAGAGCGGGATCTGCGCTCGAAAGAAGAGAGTCAAAACAATTAAACCGACTAAGAATATAAAAGTAAGTTCATGAAATGGAGTGATTCGTCTTGTCACAGAAATGTTCTATCCTCTGGCTTGTTGTTCCTTTTCATTTATTGGCTTTTCGCATCCTGACTGCACAAGGAGCACGAGTCCACGGATCCCTTGAATCCGCACAACCTTCCCCTTTTCGATTGGTGGGCCATCTCTTATCATTTCCGCTTGCCATAGCTCGCCGTGTACCCTGATGTAGCCCGAAGGAGCCAGTCGTTCTTCCACGATGCCTTCAGTGCCGACCAATAAATGCACGTCGCTTGAACCACTCAAGTCGTATGCCCGCCAGACAAAGGGAAACAAAACCACATCTTTCACTATCCAGATAAAAACAGAGCCCCAGAAGAACCACGGCGTAAAATCTACCCAACGCCAAACCAATATCAGAACCAATATCAACAGAACAAGGCCGGGAATTTGAAATAAGGCATACCTTATTACGACTTTCCCTCCCGTTCTTTTCATAACTTAACACGATCACTATGCAATGCTTTGAGAAGGCATTCTTGATCTGTAATCTCACCCATTCGAAACAAAGACGATATCTTTACTCCCCACCCCTCTGCGCGATATCAGGTTAAATGAGACATCGGTGTATTTCCTGCTTAACCGCTCATAATCCTGATATTTAAAGAGACAGAATACTCTCTCCTTTGAACGAAAAAAAGCAATGACCTCCATCTCGCTATCAATTTCCAAGATGGGAACGATCCCGGTATAGAAATTGTAAGGAGCGGTGCCAACGGATCCGAATCCCCCATATATGGCCAGCCTTTCACCCGGCTTCATCGTCTGCACGATCTCCTTTGAAATGAAGCGGGCAGATTTGTATGGGTTAACCAGAGGGAAGATGGCACGAGTCCCATAAAAGAACCCCGCCGCCATCGTGGCCACAATCAGCATGAAGACGAGTGGTTTATATTTGAGGCCATGGGTAAGACATAGAAGAATACTCGACCCCACGAGAAGGATGACGAAAGGAATGATACTCGAACGTGGAACATAGGAAAGATATTCGGCTCCCAATCCCGCCCCCATAATAATCATCTTCAATATCTTTGGGGTAGAGGGTACAACCGGGAGATTTGCTATGGCAGGAACCGCATAAAGGACCATTCCCATTAAAAAAAAGACGATGATTAAAAGATAGACCGGAAGATTGACCCATATGTCTCTGACGGAAAAACGCGCGGAGTCCGAGAGATAGCCATTCCAGAACCTTCCAACCAGTAAAGCGGCGGCAGGGTAGAGCGGGAGTAGATAAAGTCCCCTTTTCCCTTTTGAAACACTGAAGAACAGAAAAATCACAACGAACCAGACAAGGAGAAAGAGGTATTCCTTTTGAAATCCCTTTTTTCTTTTCGAGAGGCCATAAACAATGGCTCCCGGAAGAAAAAGGAACCATGGCAGGAAGTCAACAGGAAAATTAATGAAATAATAGTAAATGGGCCGGATATGGCTTGACCCTTTTGCGAAGCGGTCGATGGTATGGTGAAGCAGTGTCTCGTTGATGAACTCTTGCCCCCCTTTCAATGCAGCCGGAAGATACCAGGACAGGACAATCATTAAGAATAAGCCCATTCCTGTCAGAAGCCTCATTCTCCTCATTACCGTCCAATCCTTCTGAAAGAGGAGGTAGACCAAACTGACCAATAGTGGAAGGAGGAAACCTACCGGTCCCTTCGCCAGAGTGGCTAATGCCATGCTGATATAGAATCCATACAGAGGCAGACTCCTTTTATCCCTGTTTTCGTCGCCTTCCATCTTGATAGGTTGGTACCAATGTAAGAAAAAAAAGATCGACGCAGTTGTAAGAAAGGTAAGGGTAACGTCAATATTGGCACGGGTGGAAAGATAGGCGAATTCAAAGCTTGTCGCAAGGATCAATGCCGATAGAAATCCGGTGCGTGAGCCATAGAACTTTCTCCCGAGAAAGAAAGTGAGAAGCACGGTCAGGGTACCAAAAAGGCCCGAAGGAAACCTTACTGAAAAAGAGGTGAAGCCTTGCCAGAGAAAAGATGAAAAAGCAATCAGCCAGAAAAAAAGAGGAGGTTTGTCCACATAAGTATTTCCGTTAGCCTGCATGAGAACCCAATCCCCACCATGCACCATCTCCTTAGCGACCTGGGCGTAACGAGGTTCATCCGGGTTCCAGAGGTCCCAACGTCCCACCCCCAGGAGGAAAAGCAAGAAGCAAAAAACGAGAAGGGTCAGGATTTGAATCCAAGGCTGGGTTAAAGATAATCTATCTTTTAAAGATATTGAAAAAGCGGTCAAGGCCCGTTTTTTCGAAACCTGAAACAGCCTCAAGCTCTCCCGCATCAAGCCATACCCCCTCACATGCTGAGCATCTGTCTATTTTAATTCCTCGATAATCGATCTCAATGAGTTCCATTCCGCATTTCGGGCGCTTCATGTAGTGGAGATCCCTTAGCTTTTTCTTTTCCTCTTCTGCCATTTTCTTTTGTTTCTCTTCTTCTGACTTTTTCTTTTTTTCAAACTCCATTCCTGCAAAATATTCTTCTTCCCTTTCACTTGGCTTCCCTACCATAATTGACCTCCTCTTTTTAGTATGGATAATTTAATTCTTATCCACAATATCTTTTTCCAGGTAACACCAGCGACAAACAATCCAATGCCAATAAGTATCACGATGAAAGCAGTGCCTGATAAAATCAGTGCAAAGGGAATGGCCAATAATACGAAGCCCCCTAAGATTATGAGCCCTCTGATTTGTTGAATCGTTTTAGTTACGAACGCAGTCATCATCGACCTCGTGCTTACAATCCATTAGCACTTCTCCGGTTTTCATTGCCTCGGCATGTGGATATTCAAGGGCATCATTCTGTTCACCTTCATCTTCATCACCAGGAGAGAACGGCTTTCCCTTCTTTCATAAAATCTCCATCGTTTTATAAAACCTATTCTCTTTTTGTCATCTTGCCCAAAAAGAAACCTCTGCTGGTCAACTGATCGTCAGAATAGAGTATTTCTGGCTTTCCATCATCTCACGGTATGGACAACCCCTGGTAGCATACTGTTTCCAAAAATCGAGAAATTCCCCCTGAAGTATCAGCAGATCATAATTCCCATCTCTTATCTCATCCAAGACCGTCTTCCATGGAGGAGCGATGATCACCTTTAGGTCGTAAGGTATATTCATTCGGTCGAAGTATTCTTTTGTCTTCCTTAACGTTTCTCTTTCATCCTCTAACAAAAGACTGAGCACATTTGGACCCAAATTCTTCTTAAGAGTTTCAGAAAGAAAAGAGATGAAGATGACCCTGACAGACTGTAAATGATCTTTTCGAAGTGTCTGAAGCGCATCGAAGACAGATATCAATGCCTGGCTCAGCGGATCGGCAATGATCAATACCTTGGAAATCCACCTTTTTTCCGATTCCACTGTCATCTTTTCAGGAGAATAAAACTTCACTACCTTTCAGAGGCCTCTTTCAACTGTTCTTCTCTCTTTTTAGCAAAAAATAATTTAACAACCGCCTCAGAAACCCGTTTGTCAGACTCAATTTCTTTCTGTTCGACGTTTTTCGTTTATATTCCGGGCATCCCCTAGAAGCTGAAACTGACAAGCACAACAACTTCATATGGGTGAGACTCGGGACATCGCGATTGCGATTTCCTGAGCCGCAGACCTTCAATGAATCCTTGAGAGGAAGATCATGATAAAAAGGACATGCCATGATTTTTTATCTCTTAAAATCTCCTCACTGACCCATGCCTTTCATTTCCAAATCGGACAAGCATCGGGACAATGGGCTGGACTCCCAATCCAGGAATGCGCGTCCCCCTCATCGTCTTCCCAACGCCATGGCTTCGAGCCTTGAAATCCTCTCTTCAATGGGAGGATGGGTACTAAAGAGTCTTACGAAGCCCCCACCCGAAAGAGGGTTCACGATAAACATATGGGATGTCGCAGGATTGGCCTCCATCGGAATCTTCTGAGATGCCATGTGCAGCTTTTTGAGTGCCCTTGCAAGGTACAATGGATTTCCTGCAATCAAAGCTCCACCTTTGTCAGCTCCATATTCCCTCGATCTCGATATCGCCATCTGTATCATCATGGCCGCAATCGGACCCACAATCATCATAACAAAGGCTGCGATGGGATTGCTTCCCTTGCCTTCTTCATGACTCCTCCCGCCGAATATCATCGCCCACTGTGCCATTTGGGCAAGGTAACTGATGGCACCCGCAATCGTTGCAGCGACGGTTCCGACCAGGATATCCCTGTGCCGAATATGGGAAAGCTCATGAGCGATGACTCCTTCGAGCTCTTCCCTTGTCAGGATTTTCATAATGCCCGTTGTCAAGGCAATAGCACCCTTTTGGGGATTTCTTCCTGTTGCAAACGCATTGGGCTGATCCTGGTCGATGATATAGACCTTTGGCATGGGAAGCATTGCATGCAGGGCAAGTCTTTTTACCATACTGTAAAGTTCCGGAGCTTCTGCCTCACCAACCCGCCTGGCACTGTACATTCTGAGCACGATCTTATCGCTGAACCAATAGGCGATGAAGTTCATGGCAAAGGCTGCAATAAGAGCATATGTCATGCCCGATTGTCCACCCAAAAGAGAACCGATAAGAACAAACATAAGGGTTAAGGTCACCATCAAAACGATAGTCTTTACACTGTTCATTCCTCACACCTCCCTAGACTTTAATCAAGATCAAATAACTCACTCAGAAACGACTTCCTCTTATGCTTGTAGTTTCTGTATCCTTTGAATCGATGTTTATGTTCTGCCGATCTTTCAGATATTTGGGTAGATCGCTCAATGATCTTGTCGAGCTCACCCCGGTCCAACCAGACCCCACGGCATTGAGGGTAGTAATCAATCTCGACTCCCTGCCGATTCGCCATCTTTAATTCAACACTACAAACAGGACAATTCATTCCTTTACCCCCGATGATGGTGGTTTGACTATCTTCTCACTTGAATCGCTCAACCTAAGCCATTCCCTCCACACCAAACTGGATAACACTTCTCATAATAAGTTTGAGGATATCACCCCTTTTGAGGTCATATTCGGAAACTTCTTTCAGAGGGATATGAAGCTCGTTCCAATAACCGTTCACCTCACAGATGATCTCCTTTTTGATTTCCCTCAATATATTTCCGTTCTTATCAATCACAGAGTCCACAATGACTCTCACCTTATTTCCCACAACAACCTCCATCCGGTTTCTGAAACCAGAGGAGAGCTCGGCATAAGGGCCATACGGATCTCCTTTGAGCTCCCCAATCAGTGCTACCATTGAATGAAAAGAACTTTTTGATTCTGAAAACCCCTCTCTACAGGGATGTTGGAAAGTTTCTTTCGATCCCTCTTCTTTCGTGTCCTTTGGCCAAATAGAAATTCCTTTTATCTTCTGCAAATTTCCGATGACAAACTGAACCGAGGAGATTAAAGCCTCAGATAGCCTCCCGTGGGAGACAATTAGAATTCCGACCATCTGTTACCCTCCTCTCATCTTCTTTTCTTAAAGAAATCATTTTGTGGACCAATTTTTTCAATTCATGAAAATCGATTGGTTTCTCTAAATAGACAGTAGCCCCTTTTTTGTATGCCTCACGTTGCACTTCTTCGCCTCCAAAAGCAGTTATTACAATAATGGGAGTCTCAGGCTGGAGTTTTCTCAGTCCTGTGAGGATGTCTAAGCCGTTAAAGCCAGACATCCGAATATCACTAATGATGAGTGCAAAAGACTCTGTCATCAGTTTTCTTAAAGCGTATGTCCCTTTTTCCTCACAATCTGCCTTAAATCCCTCATGCTCAATGAAGTCTTTCAGCAATGACCTCATCTCTTCGTCATCCTCAATAATCAATATTCGTTTCCTTTTAGCCATCATTAGAGCCCTGCGATAGAATCGGATATCTCAACGAATTAAATCCGCCTGCCCCGTTAGAGTGGCTAACCCACATATTTACTTCTTTAAGGTGCGGCATAAATAAAGAAGCACACTATGGCAAAAATCACTAACGCAATAACTAAAATCCAAATAATCCCCTCGTCTTTATCCAATCTTGTTCCTCTCCAGTCCTCATTTGGTTCCTCGAAGATAGTGATTTGAATGGTCCCTATCTTCTTGCTCTGCATGTAAATATCGAGGACTATTCAATCTTTTCAGGCAAAATCAATACTTCTCGCTTAAGCGGAGAGGGGACATAGACCAGATTGACTTCTATTTTTCCAAGGGGCCTTTCCTTGATAGCACCCTTTGGGATCGTGACGTACAAAGACCCTTCGGTAATATCTTCAGGCTGGAGACGTTTACCCTCCCAAAACGGACGAACCTTCTCAATTTTCTCTTCTGGTTTATAAGGGATCGGCTTCCCAGCTTCGTCCAAGTATTCGAGAGTGACTGTCTGGATATCCAGGACATCTTTCGATTTATTAGTGATTTTGATATTACCCCTTAGGCTTGGCGTCTCGATGATCTCTTTAGAGGCTATGTCCACGGTCATGACAATCTTGAGGTCGGTAAGCTCCACATGAAATGCCGACCCCTTGACCTCAGCCTTCGGTGGAACTAAATTCTTCGTGATTTCCTCTTGTGTCGGAGCCTCCACCTTCCGCTCCGCACAACCCAAAAATCCAATGGACAGACTTAAAGCTAAGACTATAAAGATCTTTGTGATATACATACTGTATCCCCCTTCCTTGGTTAGTGGTTATTAGTAATATTGGTTCTTTTCATTTACTGGGTACCCGGGGACTCCCCTTGCTATGCCAAACAGTAGATAGGCGATTACGTCAAATAAGCGAATTTCATTGGACTTTTACGTCTTCCGCTCAAGCGAAAGGGACCTTGAAATACAAAATAGAGGGGAAAACGAATTTAGAAGATCGACCTGGGCGGGCGGAAGATGGAACTCAAAAACCCTTGATCAGACAAAGTCCTTGCACCAAACCAAGCCAGACCTGGAACAAGGACAGAGTTGTAAGGTTCCACTTCGGTGAGGAAATAATCTTCGCTGTAATCCAAAAAGGAACAATCGGAATGGATCGGTGCTTCAGCTCTTGGGGTGAATGCAAGTGACTCACCGCTGAAGGCCAGCAACAAAAGAAGGCAAATGAAGATATGAGTAGTCTGCTTTGACATTTAGCATTTATATTACACTAACATAACTGTCTTGTCAAATCGATCTATGATCTCCAATAACTTCTCATCAGCGGAAGAATCAGAGATGAGGTGATGTTATGAATTTAAACCTTCTTTTTCCCCTTTTTCTTTTTATCAGATCAGGCGGCGGCATCAGGAGGAAGTTTCTCCAGCTTTACTTTTGAGATCCTTCGTCCTACCATTTCTACAATGCTTATCCGTTTCCCATCCATTATAACCGCATCCCCGACGTGAGGAATCTTCTGTAAAGTCGTCAAGAGGAGTCCTCCCAGGGTTTCATATTCAGGTGATTCCGGAAGGACAACATGATAGTCCTCCCTTAAATCCCTCAAACTGATCGATGCATCGATGAACATGGTTCCGTCGGTGATTTGGACCATGGAGCCTTCCGCATCGTGTTCATCTCTAATTTCTCCTACGATCTCTTCGATCAAATCCTCAATCGTCACCAGACCGGAGATCCCGCCATATTCATCCACGACCAAGGCCATGTGAATTCCCTTCTTTTGCATCTCTCTCAAGAGAAGGCTGATCTTCATCGTTTCAGGGACAAAAAACGGCGGTTTGAGGATTTTCCGGATATCAACCTGTCCTGTATTCGCAAGGATAGTCAGAAAGTCTTTCGCATAGAGAATGCCTCTCATGTCGTTTGGTTCCTTACCGGAGACAGGATAACGGGAGAACTGCTCCTCTTCGATGATTGATATGGTTTCTTTCAGTGTCTGATCGATCTGAATTGTCACCATCTGCGTGGATGGAACCATCACCTCTTTTACAGACATGTCTGTGAATTCAAAAACACTCTGGAGAATTCTTTCCTCTACAGGCTCAAAAACTCCGTGCTTTCCCCCTTCTTTAATCAGCATTTTTACCTCTTCCTCGGTCACATACGCCCTCTCGGTAAACGGTTTTCGACCAAAGGGGGTGAGTACGATGGATGTGCTGAAGGTGAGAACCTTAACGAAAATGGATGCGATCTTCGAGAATGCATCAATCGACCTTGCTGTCCAGAGTCCGATCGCTTCGGGATGCATCAATGCAATCGATTTTGGCACCAGTTCACCGAAGACCAGGGAGAAGTAGGTAATGATGACCACAACGATTCCCAAGGCGATCGGTTCAGCAGCCGTCGAGATGAACCCGACGGGGACATCCTGAATGGCTGGTTTGAGGACTTCGATTGCCGTTGCACCGCCAACAGCCGAGGCAAAGACACCGACAACGGTGATTCCGATCTGGATCGTAGCAAGAAATCGATCCGGTTCCTCCTTAAGCCTTAGAAATATCCTTGCCTTTTTGTTTCCGCTTTCAGCCATCTGTTTAATGTGGCTTTTTCTTGCCGTCACCACCGCGATCTCTGTCCCGGCAAGATAGCCATTCAAGAGAATAAGTGCAGCGATAAGAATAATCTCCCAGTAAAGTTCTTGCATGTCTTTTCTCCTATTTCTCTATACTCCCCGGACTCCTTGTGCGATCTCAAAATATTTTAGTGCGAGTGAAGAGGGAGATCCCCATGGATATGTTCCGGGAAGCGATGATATTCTTCACCGGATGCGATCGCAGGATCGATATGAATTGTGGCATTGGAAAGATAACGTAAATGATGAAGGAGTTGATGTCGAACCTGTTTGGCAATCTCGTGCCCTTTTTCAACAGACAGTTCCGGGCTCACGGCCACGTTCAATTCTGCGTGAAGCCGGTGTCCCAGCCATCTTACCCGCACTTCCGTGACGCCTTGAACATCCGGAATATGATTCACCGCATGTTTGATCTCTTCCACCACTCCTGGGTCCACCCCATCCAGCAAGCGGGCAAAAACAGCTTTCCCGGAATCCCATACAATCCGGATGATGGCAGCCGTAATGAGAAGGCCAACAATCGGATCTGCCAGTGGATACCCAAGCCATACTCCTGCCGCACCAAATAAGACGGCCAGGCTGGTCAATCCGTCCACACGGGCGTGATATCCGTCTGCGATAAGAGCAGCACTGCCGATCTCTTTTCCCACTTTGATGCGAAATTGCGCGACAACCTCATTCCCAAGGAAACCAACTACCGATGCTACGGTCACCGCCCATAAATATTGCACTGTTCGGGGGTGAAAGAGACGATCAAGGGATTCATAGCCAGCGACGATTGCACTGAACAGGATGGTGAGGACGATGGCGACACCCGCAAGATCTTCTACCCGACCGAGCCCGTAGGTGAATCGCTTAGTGGGTCTCCTCCGGGCCAGCACAAATGCGATCCAGAGAGGGATGGCCGTAGCCGCATCACCGAGGTTGTGGATCGTGTCGGCAAGGAGCGCCACGCTCCCTGAAAGGAAGACGATAATCATCTGGAAGAGTGCGGTGGCGGTCAGTCCCACAAATGACCATTTGATGGCCCAGATGCCCCGTTGAGTGGTAATAATAGATGGATCTACGGCCCCGTGAGTATGAACGCGGGCATTGTGTCGGTGTTTGTCATCATGAAACGGGTTGTTCACACAGTGATTTCTATGACCAAACATATCATACCCTTTCTGATTACACTCTCTCCAGATAATCCCCTGTATTACTGACAAGAAGCCACGAGGAGGAAATTATCTCCTATTTAAAGTATATCACTTTCAGAGAAAAATTAGAACTTATGATTCCTTTTAAGGAAGCCGCCGATGTGCCCATAATAGTCTTAAGGGCTGGTTACCTTGGAGGAAGCAGCAAGGACATAATCATGTCCATTTGCGCTTTAAGGTCGCCTTCGCCTTGACCTTGCTCCACAATTCTATGTCGATGTCTCTCAGGATGCAGTCAACACCTTCGCCCTCTTTCCGTTTGGCGAATATCTTGCCACTGTACGTACCTTCTAAAAGGTTTCGATATGAAAGAAATCGAAACCCTGGGTTTGTTTCGTTTATTACTGATTGTGGCATTGAGGCAAGATTTTTGAAAATCAGGACTTCAGTAAAGAAGAATGACCATCTCACTCCTCAATTCAGTCGGAGCCCGAAGATTACTTTATCTCTTTTCTTATCTCTAATAATATCGGTTATGCACTTACCGACCAATCCCAGATTGTGCCCTTCCAACCTGAAATAAGACCGTTGTCCTTGCAAACTGGGCAGGACCAGGCTATGGCAGAAGCGTGTTGTTCATCTACGAAGCCGACGATCTCCCCGGGACACGCCCTGCGCCCAGGTCGCCTCCGACATTTGACCCCGGTAACCAAAGTTTTCCTATTGCGACTCGTCACCGCTTTGACGATGCGGCCAAAATAACTTGCGAGGTGCAATGCCGGCTTCGGCATGTCCGCAAGGCTCCCTTCATCATTGAGAAAGTGTCGTAGATCTGTGATCCAAGTATTACCCATCTTGCCAAGGATTATGTAACTCTTCTCTGATAACCGAAAAGCGAATTACTTAGCTGAATCTGAAGCTGTAATCAATTTACGGGTAGTCGCAGCCCTCTCTATTAATCCCCTGATAGCAGGCCTAATATAGATTTGATCGAGATCGAAGTTGCTTAACGCCTTCGCAAGGGCCTGGATCTTATCCCTTGCTGGCGCCTTGGAATTTATTATCAGAAGCTTTTCCCCTCTCAATTTGCAGAGGCCACCCACTAAGCTTATGCCTTCCTCATCCAGGCTTATTGGCTCATAGCGGATCTCTATTCCAAATCGCCTCACCAATTCCTCAAGCTGCTCAATTATGTCTTCTTCATCCATGCTGATCGTAATCCTTCATGGATTTGCGTGAGTCGAACAAAGCTCTCATTACCTGAGGATTCTGATAAAGACTTTCAGAGAGGAGTATTTCGCCCGCGAAAGGGTCACCCTCTTCTGCCAATGGTTTGAGTATTTCTAATGGTTCTTCCGTATCCATCCGCATGTTCCCCATTTTTCCATGCTTAACGGGTGGTTCCCCCGGTCCAACCCTTATTGCGGGTCTTTATGGAGCCAATCCTTATATGCGACCCATTTGGCCTGAAGAAGTGTGTCGAGTATGCCACCTCAATATTCGGATCGCCGGTCTTGCTGAACCTTAATGCTGATTTTGGACCTTTGCCCCATGACATATACACCGTTCTACTCGGCTTGAGGCCGTCACGTTTCGCCCTCTCGTGAAGGGTACGAAGCATATGATTCAATTTGGCGAGGTTGATCGTGATGACCTTTTCCAGGTATGGAATTCGTCGGAACCGCCAATTTTCATAGTCTTCTTTCCTCAGTTTTCCGAGTTTGAGAAGCACATCAACGAAGCTGATGTAGCCCTTTTCGCGAATCAGCTCTGATGAAGCCTCATTCATTTTTTTAATCAAATCCAACCTGTTAAGACTCATAGTTTCACTTTGCTGAAATCGCCGAGAAGTGATCGAACTTCTTCGGTCCATTAAGATTTCCCTGCTTCCATAGTTTTTTCTCAGGCCTATAATCCATCCGGCCACAAGCCTCTGGTAAACCAAACCAGCATTATTTCGGGTCAACTTGAGCGATTTGATGCAGGCTTTTTTTGCCTTTCAATAATTTCAGACAATGATCTCAAATGGCGATAGTTATATACACCGGTTTAAAAAATAAGAAATAGAAAATTTCTGAAAGAAGCAGTGAATTTTGTTTCTTCCACAAATTCTACTTTTTACCTTGGTATGACTCTTATCATTGAGGCCATGGTCAGACACTCGCTTCCCATCCCGATTGGCTACGGACTACCAGCCTTGGCCGCTGCCGGCTCTGCCATTTGGTTTTTGCGTCGAGGTCTGCGTAATTTCCATACCCATTGACCCACGGCAAGTAGCTTTTTTGTCAAACAACTGACGACCCTTGTTGGCCAGGCTACGTCTGGTTATCCTGTGCATGTGTTATTCGGAAGTTAAGATGGAAAGTCACTTTACGGCGTTCCGTAGAAGGTTGCCTGGTTTGAATTTTGCCACCTTCGATGCGGGGATTTTGATCTCGCCCCCGGTCCTTGGGTTTCTACCGATTCGGGCCTTCCTCTTCGCCACTGAGAAGGTTCCAAATCCCGGTAGGGTCAGCTTGTCACCCTTCTTTAGAGCCTTGGTTACGGAGCGGGTGAATTAGTTCAGGGCCTTTTCAGCTGATGTTTTGGAGAGATGTGCATCCTTTGCGATGTTGCCGATCAGTTCTGCTTTTGTCATTGTGATTACCCTCCTCTTTATGGGATTTTAGCGGTTGTTTGAGACTTTAACAAGGACTTATTCCCGAAAAATTATACCAAGACGGATCCCACCGTTACAATTCAGAAAGGGATATCGTCTTTATCCGAATCTGATTCGCGCTGGGTGCTTCGTTTTCATCTGTAGGCTTAAGTTCCAGGCTCTTTATTTGCGGCAGTGAAGCTCCGACTATTCCCTGCATGTCACCGTACATTCCAGAGATATTGTTGATAACCCTCTCGATCTGTTTCTCCCTTTTGGCCCATATTTTGTTCATTGCCCTTTTTTCCTGGTCTAAGTCATTTTTCATAGCAATGAAAGACCCTACAATGGCTTCGATCCGTTGGCTAAATTCCGGTCCGGAAAGATACCCGTATAGCACCTCCATCCTCTCACTTTTACCTATTGCAGCAAGCTTCGCATTTGCAACCTGGATTAAGTTCGTTCTTAGTGCAATCGCAAGACACACAGCCAGAGTGGGATGGGTAACCCAGACTCCGTTGATAATTTCGAAGTGGTTGACTTCTTTTGGCAAAGCGGTAGTCACCAGAACCGCAAGACTATAGATGGATTTCTTCATCGTGGCCTCCTTCATTTCCCAAGTACCGTCCCGGTCTTCCACCCTTCGGTGGTGCTTGAAAAAACTGACATCGTTGACGGTCGTCTCGATGCGCAGGACCATCGCCAATTTGTCATACATCTTAATGGAGACAGGTCCCATGTGGTGCTTGATTCGAGTCCCTTCGATACGGGTATGAAAGTCATTTCCTACCTCTCTCTGGTAAGCACCACTGAGCTTACGTCCCAGAAACGTGGCCACCTGCTTGGGCTTCACGGCGTGGATTGCCGTCCGAGTCATGGTTTCGTAGAGGGGACGCAAATCGCTTTGAGACCTAAAGACCACATCCGTGGCAAACTCCACCTGCATCATCGACCAATGGTAACCCGATGGGAAATGCCGGATCACGGGACAGAAGGCTTTTGTGACTTGATCCAACCAACGATGGAGCCTTTTCACATCGAGCCGATCGGCGAGCTCTTGTGCTTTCGCGAAGTCTCGGAGCTCAACAAAGGCGTTCTCCATGAGGCCATAGGGGATGTTCCTCTTGGAGAGCGAGGCCGCCAGTTGGTTATATCCATTGAAGTAGAATTGCAGCCGAAAGGGAGCCCAGGTCGGCACCCGCAGATACACAACCCCAGATCTTCGAGGATGAAGTAAAAGTAGTAGTGGACACATTTGGATTCCGTACCTCGGAGAAAGGTCCGGCCGGTCTTCTTGTCGTGCCAGGGTTTAAAAGAGGGGCAGGGCTCCAAGGCAGAGAAGATGTGGAGCAGCCCAGGATGCTCTCCGCGCCTGGCGATGATCTTCTTTATCTTTTCTTCCTTACGGAAGTCCTTTTCCCGAATGAACTCGATCTCCAAACCATTCTCCTGGGCCAAACGCTCAGCATGAAGACGGATTTCGTCACGCAAGGGTTCGGCAAATTGGGTGTAATCGAAAATACGGATGCCTTTGGATCGCAGATGGCTACCCATGGCGTCGCTGTGGCAAATCTCGGGAATGGTTCCCATGATCACCACACGGTCGAAGCAGGAAAGGACACCTCGGATCTTGCTGGCGTATTTTTCTGTCAACAAAGTCATGGCTCCCCCCATAGAAAGGTTGCAGAAGGATGCCTATACTTATAGACGAATGACAGGAAAAAGTAAATCTTGTTTACGTTTTCAGAAGTACCTGCATTCTTGACCGCCCCCTTTGGGAAGGGAAAGAATGCAGGGAAATGTTTAGCTGTCGTAGCGATGCGATCATTGGATGATAAATGTTATAACCCTTTTTGGTTCCGGCTATGCCGGGTTAGGGAATTGTAAGGAAAGGTAGATTGGAGAATTGCAGAATTCGGAATTCGGATTGCGCCGTGCAGAATAGAAAGGGCAAGTTTGTTAACCGTCTTGAGATTTTGTTGAAAATCGCTCATCCATCTTCCATGAGTCGCTTCCAGGGTAATCCAAATCTTTCAATTATTTCTTTAGATTCCAATAGATAAGAAAATTCCTTAAGCCATTTTCGGATATATTTCACCTCAAGCTTATCACCCTGACGCATGATGATACCCTCTATGTCAAAGAGGTCTTGGGGTCTTCCTGCCACTGCCTTGTGAATAATAAGATCTTCTGCTGAACATATCCGAACAATACAACCCTCACCTAAATCACACTCCACTGTCCTTCTCATCATTTCTTCTTCATATCCCGGAATACCCAAGGATATATCTATTTCACAACCCTCCTTGTTCTTCACCAGGCAGATACGATGTTTCAAAGCAAATTCAAGGGCATCCGGAATTCGAGGAGAGAAAACAGACAATATCTTTTTTAGGACCTCTTCTTCTTGGCCTGATGGAATCATAATCGTGACATCCACATCGCGGGTAAACCTCGGTTCACCCCAGTGTTGAACTGCAATTCCACCCATGATGGCATAACGTATTCCTTCTTTATCAAAAAATTGATGGGTCTCCCATGCAGCGTTCAATTGTAGATTCATTTATTTTTCCCTGAAACCACCTATTTTGTTAAACCTCTTTCTCCTTTCGATGAGAAAAGAGACCCTTTGCCTTTCAAGCATTTCTAACCCATCTTTTCGGGGTATTTTTTCCCATATATTGCAAAGGGAATCGTACTCTTGGAGGGATTTCTCATGGGTCAACTGAGATAAATACGTGATCTTTTCGGCCTTGATTAATTCGTTGGCCTTTTTATAGCCTTCAAGAAAAGTAGTCAGATCACTTTTCTGAGTTTTCAATTTAGTCTTTTCCATTGTTACCACCCTGTATCCAAGAAATTCTTAGGAAAAAGCACTCAAGTGCGCAAACTCCATATTACAGGAATTAATAAATTTTTATCACGTTTTTAGTACTAAGGGAAGATTTGAGTAATTTCTATGAAAAAGAAGAGTTGAATTAACCAAGGGCCTGAAACTTTTTCGCCAAGAATGAAATGAAAATAGGATTCAAAGATTGCAGATTTCGCCTGCCTGCCGCAGGCTGGGAATACGGGTTGTATATCTTCCTAAGATGTGTGAACCTTTATCCAGCACCTTTCCCGAATACCCTGCCGCTTGCTGGAAGGATGAAGGGTTTCTAAAAATACTTTCACGGACCCGAATACCCCGCTGAAAGGTGCTGGATTTATTTTTAGATGTGAAGAATAATTTTTCGGGCGAACTCTAATATGATTCTTAAAGCCTCTTCAGGGTTATCACTCAAATTGCTTTCTATTACATTCTTCTCAGTTCCATCATGAAAGTGTTTTGAGTATGCTTTTTGTGCCTTCTACGATATCTGCAAAATCGCTTAGAGCAACCCGCGTCAGCTGTGAATATATCTTATCCCTTGGAGGCATTATTGTGCAGCCTTCTTTAAAAGTTTAACAACTTTTTCCCTTTCCAATTCGAGATATTCAAGCCTGCTCAAATCATCAAGGCATTCTGATTCAGTTATATCTCCAGCCTCAAGTTTTCCCCAAAGCTCGCTAAAAGAATTCACACCGTATCGGCCTGAAAGTTTTTTTATTTCAATAGATAAGTTTCTCAATTCAACTTCCAGAAAATGCTTGACACCCTTCTCTATCAGCTGTTTTTTTGGAATGTTGAGCTCCTTTTCAACCATCTGTATCAATGTAGGCACTTAATTTCCCTCCTTAGAATTCAATACTTGTTAACAGAATACTAACAGAGAACGTCTTAAATCCGTACAGACTCCTTCTTGGAAACAATTTCACCCCTGAGCGAATGGGCGTAGGCTCTCGTAATTCGGACCGGGGCCAACTTTCCAACAAGACTCAAATCTCCCTCAAAATTAACGATCTTATTTGAGCGGGTTCGGCCGGTCACATCTTGATCGCTCTGTTTGCTTCGGCCTTCAACCAAAACCTCTTCTACACAACCTTCTAAGGCTTGATTCTTTTTAAGTGTAATCTCCTTCTGAATACTCTGAAGGACGGAGAGACGTTCTTGTTTTACCTTCTCTTCAACCTGATCCTGGAATTGTGCAGCTCGGGTCCCTTTTCTCTGTGAGTATTTAAAGGAAAAAAGGTCATCGAATTGAACCCTTCTCATGAGGTCCAAGGTTTCTTCAAAATCTTCCTCCTCCTCGCCCGGAAATCCAACGATCACATCTGCTGTAATGGCAATGCCGGGACAAAATTTTCTTAAGCCATCGATTTTTTTAAGGTAGGATTCTTTGGTGTAGCCTCGATTCATCAGTTTTAAAATACGATCCGAACCCGATTGAAAAGGGAGGTGCATATGCTCACAGAGCTTATCCAATTTCGAAAAGGCCTGAATTAACTCTTCTGAAAGGTCTGCAGGATGGGAGGTAGTAAACCGAATTCTTTCGAGTCGTTCTATATCGTTGATCCTTTCAAGAAGGCCCGGAAAGTCTAACTCTCCTTCCAACCCCTTTCCATAAGCATTCACATTCTGACCAAGGAGACAAACCTCCTTCACGCCCATTTGAGCCAGTTGCCTTATTTCCTCAATAATCTCGGAACTTCTTCGACTCCTCTCCCTTCCCCTTACATAGGGTACAATACAGAAGGAACAGAAACGATCGCATCCCTGCATAATGGTCACATAAGATTTCACTTTGGCCAGGGGTCTTTGAGCTAAAGGAGTCTTCAAGTATATTCGCTCTGGATCGAAACTTATTTCACAGACTCTCTGCCCGAAGACTTCAACTTTTTGAATCAATTCTGGAAGCACAGGAATGGCATGAGTCCCAATGACCATATCGAGATAGGGAACTCGGTCCAAAAGTCGGCCGCCTTCCTGTTGGGCAACACACCCTGCCACTCCGATAATCGTCCCCTTCTCCTCTTTCAACTTTTTAAATCTTCCCAGGGCGCTGTAAACTTTGTGTTCGGGCTTCTCACGAACGCTACAGGTATTGATAAGGATGAGGTTAGCTTCCTTGGGTTCCTTCGTCTCAAGATAATGGGATCCCTCCAAGAGTCGAAGTATCCGCTCCGAATCGTGCTCATTCATCTGACATCCGTAGGTTTCGATATAGACACGTTTCTGCATGGGTCTTATGAAAAAATCACAAATTCAAAATTCCAAACATTTTAGTTTGGAGAATTGAAAATTTGAATTTGGTGCTTGTTTGGGATTTGAAGTTTGGGATTTGGAATTTATTGTCACATTCTTACCTTAAACCTCTTCTCTAATATTCCCATCTTGTCCACGATTCCGCCATATTCGAGTTCGTAATATGGAAGCATCGCTGCTCCAGAGAACCCTTGTTGCCGCATGTCCGTCGCTTTTTGTGCCACTTTATTTCTCACCCAATCCCAGTAGGGATGGTCGAAGACATCGGCAGGCTCAGTTAATTTTCCGTTGTGAACGCAGAAAGCGTGACAGGCGACCACGGGTGGTCCATCGAAATAAGAAATACTCGAATTGATCCGTACAGGCATCAACGGCCCGGTATGACTCCCTCTCATAAAACCTGCTACATAATGGCCGATGTTGAACGGGGCAAGTACCTCGCCGGTTGCTGGAAATGCGCCTTGAACCCTCACCAACATCACAGGGTCGTCTTTCCCTGTATATTTACCTGCGATATTATGAAGACGAGTCGTGCTTACGGAGGCTGCAATCTCGCCAGTATTTCTGGAGTAAATCGCTTCGATGACAAAACGCTGATTGTCTCTTAAAAGAGCAGCAATGTCATAGATCTCCTCAGGGGCGTTCAGTTCAATGACTCGATCGCCCTCGGTGTAGTTCACATCCATGATAACGAATCGAAACCCTTTATTCATCGAAGGGCTGAGGATCAACCCTGCATTGTACATTGGGTCTGTAAAAGCCAAATAGAGAGGAAGATTGTAGGCTCCAGGATCGGTCTTATCGGCAGCGAAGAAGAGGAAGGGTTCGTTCGGTCTCTCCTCAAACTCCATCTCAGCCACGGCTGGCCCCATTCCCTTCACATTCCCTGAAAAGGAATCCTTTAATAAATCCTGGCCCGCGCCATAGAGTCCTTGCTCCTTGGCCACTTTTGTTCCCGCGACAAAAGCATCCCAAGCCAATTTATGGATTTTCTCATCCCCCTTCCCAAAAGAATGAGAAAAGAGGATGGCAATATCATCTCCGGTATGACTGATATAAAAGTCGGAAATTATCCCCTTCCCTTTGGAAGCAACGTAATTTCTGACCTCTTCAATCAATTTCGCACTGGGCTGTATGTGCCCCCCAATGCTTCCAATGTCAGCTTTGATGATACTGAGTGTGGTTTTCATATTCTTCTCCTTTTTCCCCCTCACTCCATCCGTTCGGCTGAGCTCACGACGAAGCCCTCTCCCCCGGGGGAGAGGGGAAAGCCTGCCTGCCGCAGGCAGGGTGAGGGAACGTTGGCTTAAAGTCTCCACTTTTTTAACTCTCGAATTGAAGAATAGTTTGTCAGATCGAGGTGGAGTGGAGTGATGGAAATATAGGAATTCGATACGGCCTCAAAATCTGTATCTCCTCTTTTATCAAAGATTAACTGTTCACTTCCAATCCAGTAGTACTTCTTCCCCCTCGGGTCCACTTTCTCTACGACCGCATTCCCATCATGGGTCCATCGTCCTTGTTTCGTTATTTTATAGGATTTAATTTTCTTTTCCTCAAGGTTTGGAACATTGATATTAAGAAAGGTATCTTTTGGAAGCCCTTTCTTAATAATATGCTGTGCCACTCTTACAGCAAACCGTGCAGCCGTATGAAATTTGAACTGGCTTCTTGAAACGAGGGAGATGGCAAAAGAAGGAATCCCCAACAATGTCCCTTCGAAAGCCGCAGAAACAGTTCCAGAATAGGTGACGTCATCTCCTAAATTTCCTCCCTTGTTAATTCCTGATACGATCAAATGGGGACGCTTGGGGAAGATGACATTCACACCAAGATAGACGCAATCGGCTGGAGTTCCATCGACTGCATAAAAATTCCTCTTGATCTTTTCGACCCGGAGGGGCCGGTGGAGCGTTAGGGAATGAGCGATGGCACTTTTCTCCCTATCTGGAGCGACCACCAACACATCCCCAACCTCATGGAGAGCCTTTGCCAAGACGATGATCCCTTCGGAATGGATTCCATCATCATTGGTGACCAGAATATTTATTGATTTGGCCATGATTACTCAGAAAATAATCCCAACACATCTCCCCTCCCCTGGTGGGAGGGGATTAAGGGGAGGGGGGACAAATCTATTCACCCCCCACCCACACCCTCCCCCGTCAAGGGGGAGGGGAATTCTTACTACGTATATCTTAATAGTTCGAAGGTGACGATGTCGTCATCAAGTATTACTCAGAAAATAACGTGAATCGTGATTCGTAATAGGATTCACCAAGATAAAAAAGAATTGGTCGGGGCGAGAGGATTTGAACCTCCGACACCTGACACCCCATGCCAGTGCGCTACCAGGCTGCGCCACGCCCCGTAAAACGTGACTCGTGAACCGTGCCCCGTGATTCGCAATACCATTCACAGAGACGATTCACCAACACGAAAAAGGACTCAAAATTAATATATTCAATTTTATCCCAAAAGTCCAGCTTCTCCCCTATTCCAACATCTTTCTGATCCCCTGCAACTCCTCTCGGATGGCAGCCAGTAGATCGTGATCCTTTCCGTCGGGCTTTTTCTCAACCAATCTCAATTTCATCTGCTTATTCTCTACCCTCTCGAGATCCCGGATCTTTTTCTTCGCCCCAGCGATGGTAAAACCGTCTTCATAGAGGAGTTTTTTGATCTTTAGGATGAGATCCAAATCTTTCTTTCGATAGAGGCGCTGTAGCGATCCTGCTTTATAGGGTTTGATGACCTTAAATTCCGATTCCCAATAACGAAGCACATGGGGTCTGAGGCCCGTAATTCGGCTCACCTCTCCAATCCGATAATAGAGCCTCTCAGAGGAGATGGGATGTTCATTTTCTCTCCGTTTGACCATCCTGGCCAAAAATCCTCCGAAAATCACTAAAAATTGTAAATTGCAAAATGAAAAATGCAAATTTGGAAGAAAAAGTCTTAAAATTTTGCAATATGCAATTTAAAATTTGCATTCTGCATTCCTGCCTGTCGGCAGACAGGGAAGTTTAGTCATTTGCAGGAATAACTAAACCGTTACAAAACGGTTATGTCTCCTTGCGGTTGAGGGTCCCTTTCAATACCTGGCTTGGCTTGAATGTCAAGATTCTTCTTTGGGAGATCTCGATGTCTTCCCCTGTTTGGGGATTACGGCCTCGCCTTGCCCTCTTTTTCCGGATGACAAAATTTCCGAAACCAGAAATCTTTATCTTATCCTCTTTCTGAAGGCTTTCTTTCATGATATCGAAGATAGACTCCACAATCTTTGCCACCTCTTTCTTTGAAAACCCCACCTTTTCATAAATGGCTTCAACGATATCAACTTTCGTCATGGCTCGCCTCCTCCTTCATTTGAAATCCTTACTGCCTCAGCTCTGCTTGAAAGACTTCCCTCAGCCAAGAAATAACCTTCTCATGGTATCGATTCACCTCTTCATCCGTTAAGGTCCGATCATTCGCCTGGTAGCGGATTCGGTACGAAACCCCTTTCTTCCCCTCGGGGATAGGTGCCCCCCGATAAAGATCGAAGAGATTGATCTCATCGATGAAGGGCTGATGAAAATTCCAGATGGCCTCCGCCACATTTTTCACCTCCAGGGACTCATCGATGACCAGCGAAAGGTCCCGGTAGACGGCTGGAAATTTCGGTAATGGCCGAAAACGTTTTCCCTCCCCTGCCCATTTCACCATTCGCTCAAAGTCGATTTCAAAGAGATAGACCTTCCCATGTATCTCGTAGTGGCCTAACACCTGGGGATGGACCTCCCCCAAAACGCCCACCACCTCCTTTCCACATAAGACACTCGACCCCTTTCCAGGGTGGAGATAAGGGACATCCTCTGCCCTTTTAAATTTTATCTCCTTGATCTGGAGGGCCTCCAAAAGGTCTTCAATACACCCTTTCACGTCATAAAAATCGATTGGCCTTGGAGAAAGGACCCAATGAGGATCGCGATCAACGCCCATGGCCAAACCCGCCAGATATTTCACCTCTTTGGGAAGTCTTTCTCCCTCTATTGGGAAAAAGACCTTTTTCAGCTCGAAGATTTTTAGATTGGGATTTTTTCGCGAGATATTATAACGAACGGTCTCCATCAGACCTGGGATCAGGGACGTCCTCATGACTGACAAATCTTCTGTCAGAGGGTTTAGGATTCGAAGATGCTTTCTCCTCGGATCCTCAGAACTGAGGCCAATGGAATCCAAAGAAGCAGGAGAGGTGAAACTGTACGTGATCGCCTCATGGTAACCGTGTTGGAGGAGGACCCCCACCGCCTTCCTCTCCAAAAGAAATTCTCTGCTTCTCTCCTCTGAGGATGGCGGTCCTTTGGGGAGGGTCAGGGGAATTTTCTCATATCCATCCATGCGAGCCACTTCCTCGATGAGATCGATCTCCCGCTCCAAATCTCCTCGAAAAGAAGGAGGGGTCACAATCAGGATATCTTCATGCTCTTCTCGTACATCCAATTCCAAATTTTCCAGGTATGTTCTCGCCTCCTTAGGAGAGATCGCCGTTCCTAAGACCTGACAAACCCTCTGGACACTTAAACGCATCGGATTGGGTGTGACGGGGGATGGATAGGCATCTACTGCTCCCTCAACCACCCTCCCTCCAGCCAACTCCTGAATCAATTGGGCTGCTCGGTTTGCTGCAGAAAGGCATCCTCCGTAATCGATGCCTCTTCCAAAACGGAAAGCTGCCTCTGTCTCAAGGCCGAGTCGCTTTGAAGTCCTTCGATTTCCCATTGGGCTGAAATAGGCGCTCTCTAAAAGGACGGTCTTTGTGTCTTCTTTGATCTCTGAGTTGAGGCCACCCATGACACCGGCAATGGCGACTGGTTTGACGCCATCACAGATCATGAGCATCTCTTCGTCCAGAGTCCTCTTCACCCCGTCCAAGGTGACAAATTCCTCATCCCTTTTCGCCCTCCGAACGACAATCCTCCCTTCTTCCAGCAGGTCGAAATCGAAGGCATGGAGGGGTTGGCCATATTCCATCATGACATAGTTTGTTACATCAACCACATTGCTAATGGACCGGATCCCCACTTTTTCCAATCGATTTTTCATCCAAGGTGGAGATGGACCGATCTTTACACCCTTGATCATCTTCGCCACATAACGAGGACATAGGTCTGGATCCAAAATGGTCACAGAGGTCTTTTGGTGGATCTCTTCCCCTTTGCCAGAAAGACGGAGCGGTGGATACTTCACTCTCTGATCTGTTAAAGCGGCAATCTCCCGAGCCACTCCGATCACACAGAGGCAGTCCGGACGATTGGGTGTGATGCTGATATCGAGAATGGTATCTTTCAAACCCAGCGCCTCACCTAACCCCGCTCCCAGAGGAAGATCGGACGGAAGGATCATGATTCCCGTAGCGTCCGGACCCAAGCCAAGCTCAATCTCTGAACAGAGCATCCCTTCAGAGGTCTCTCCTCTGATCCTCGACCTCTTGATTTCAACACCATTTGGGAGCCGGGCTCCTACGAGAGCTAAGGGAACCTTCTGTCCTTCCCTGATATTGGTCGCGCCGCAGACAATCAAAAACTTCTCGTTATCGGTTCTCGCTTCGACCAGCGAAAGCCGGTCTGCATTGGGATGTTTCCGAATGGACCTTATTTCCGCTACAACGATCTTTTCGAATCCTTCACCCGTGGAGACCGCATTCTCAACCTCCAGACCGGCCATGGTCAGAAGATCGATGAGCTCTTTCACTCCCATCCGAATCTCAACGTAATCTTTGAGCCAATTGAGACTGACCTTCATCTACTTCGTTCCCAAATTCGGATTTCGGAATGCGGAATTCGGAATTTTAATTCCGCAATCTGCATTCCGCATTCTAAAATTGTTTAAGGAACCTCAGATCATTCGTAAAGAAGAGTCGAATATCATTGATCCCGAACTTAAGCATGGCGATCCTTTCGATGCCCATTCCAAACGCAAAGCCTGTCACTTCCTCGGGATCATAATTCACAAATTTGTAGACGGCAGGGTCGACCATTCCGGATCCCAAAATCTCTAACCATCCTGTATTGGAGCAGACCCCACACCCCTCTCCCTCACAGATGAAGCATTCGATGTCTATCTCGGCGCTCGGTTCTGTAAAGGGGAAAAAACTGGGCCGGAATCGAAGCTTCGTCTTCTCACCGAACATCTGGTGAACGAAGACGGTCAGCACCCCTTTCAGGTCTGCAAAAGTAATTCCTCTATCCACCAAAAGGCCTTCTACTTGATGGAACATAGGAGAATGGGTCGGATCCGAATCGCAACGGTAGACCGCCCCTGGACAGATCATACGGACCGGAGGAGGCTTCTTCTCCATCGTTCTCACCTGAACAGGCGAGGTATGCGTTCTTAGAACGACATCATCCGAAATAAAGAAGGTGGCCTGCATCTCTCGAGCGGGATGTCCTCTTGGAATGTTGAGGGCCTCAAAGTTGTAATAGTCCAATTCTACCTCTGGTCCCTCCACCACTTCAAAACCGAGACGAGAGAAGATATCGATAATCTCATCCAGAATCTGAGTGATCGGATGCTTCTTTCCGACAGGAATCCTTCTTCCAGGAAGCGTCACATCGATCTTCTCTCTCTCCAATGCCTCCTTTCTCTCCCGCGCTCGAATATGCGAAAGCGCCTCCTCAATCCTCGTTTCCAAGTCTTCTTTAACCTCGTTCGCCAGTCTCCCTATTTCTCTGCGGTCTGCTTCAGGGAGCGTTCCTAAATGCTTAAGCAGCTGCGTCAGGCTCCCCTTCCTTCCCAAACTCTTCACCCGGATCTCGGAGACCTGCTTCTCTGTGAAGGCCTGGGAGATCGAAGCCAATATCTCTTTGTGAAGTTGTTCCAGTTCTTCTTTCACAAAGTTATTCCTCTTACCCCCCACCCCTGCCTACCGGCAGGCAGGCTTCCCTCCCCCTCAAGGGGGGAGGGTGAGGGTGGGGGAGGGTATACTATTTTTCTGAAACGCCACTTGTTTTGGCCATCTCTGCAATTTTTGAAAAGGCATTGGGATCGCTCACCGCCAAATCGGCCAATACCTTCCGGTCCAACTCGACATGGGCTTTCTTCAACGCATCCATTAAACGGCTATAGGAGAGACCGTGAAGCCTTGCTGCCGCATTGATCCGGGTGATCCAAAGTCTCCGGAAATCTCTCTTTCTCGCCCTCCGATCCCGGTAGGCATAAGCCAGAGCACGATGAACGGCATCCACGGCCGTCCGGTAAAGCCGACTTCGCCCTCCTACATAACCTTTGGCCATCTTTAGGATTTTCTTTCTTCTTCGCCTCGTCTTCGGTCCACCTTTTACCCTTGGCATGGTCGATACTCCTCCAGATCGTTAATTTCTCATACATAGCATGAAAGTTGTTTGGCTTAATGGTTAGATAGCGCTATCTCTTTTCGCTATGCACGAAGCGCTAAGCGCTTAGCATTTTTCTTAAAGTTAGGCATAGGGGAGCAATCTCTTGATACTTTTTGTATCCGCTTGCTCAATGAACTTCCGGGTTCTGAGAGCTCGTTTTCGATTGGCGGATTTTTTTGTCAAGATATGCCGGGCAAAAGCCCTTTTCGCCCTTATCTTTCCAGTCCCGCTCTTCTTGAATCGTTTGGCTGCCCCTCGGTTGGTTTTTAATTTCGGCACACTATCCTCCTTCAAGACGAACTTCTCCCTCCCCTGGCGGGAGGGGATAAAGGGGAGGGGGAATCTAAGTCTTCTCATTCACCCCCACCCACACCCTCCCCCATCAAGGGGGAGGGAAGAGGTGATTCTCTATGTTGTTTTTTGACTCTGAAGAGGAGCCAAGACCATGGTAAAATTTCTTCCCTCAAACTTCGGAGCCTGCTCTATCTTTCCCCACTCTTTTGTTCCCTCGGCGATTCGATCCAGCATGTTCCTTCCAAGATCAGGGTGAGCCAACTCCCTTCCTCTAAAAACGATCGTTACCTTGGTCTTGTCCCCCTCTTTCAAAAAACGCTCTATATGTCGCAGTTTGAATTGGAAATCATGCTCCTCCGTCTTCGGCCTCATCTTCACTTCTTTGATGTGGACGACGGCTTGCTTCTTTTTGGCCTCATGAGCTTTCTTGCTCTGTTGGTACTTGAACTTTCCATAATCCATAATACGGCAAACCGGTGGGTCCGATTTCGGAGAAACCTCCACCAAATCCAATTCAAAATTGGCAGCAGCACGAAACGCTTCTGCCAATGGCAAAATCCCTAATTGCTTTCCTTCAGGGTCGATGACCCTCACTTCCCTGGCCCGAATTTCCCGGTTGACTCGAACATCCTTGACGATAAACATCACCTCCTTTTCAAATCCCCCCTACCCCCCTTTACTAAAGGGGGGATTATATGGATATTCTGATTCGACCTGCTTGATAAAGTCCTCGATCTTCATCCCCTTCATTGCCTCACCACTTCGCCGACGCAGCGAGATAGTCCCTTCCTTCTCCTCCCTATCTCCAACCACCAACATATAGGGGATCCTCTGAATCTGGGCCTCCCGAATCTTGAACCCTAATTTTTCATTCCGGAAATCCTTTTCAACCCGTATCCCTTTTTCAATCAACCGTTGGTAGACTCTTTCTCCATAAGAGATATGCCGGTCTGTCACTGTCAAAAGGATGGCCTGGACAGGGGCGAGCCAGACGGGAAAGGCCCCTGCATAATGTTCGATCAATACGCCGATAAACCTTTCCATCGCTCCCAGGATCACGCGGTGGAGCATCACGGGTCTGTGCCGCTCTCCATCGCTCCCTACATAGGTGAGATCGAAGCGCTCTGGCATGGCGAAGTCCGCCTGGATCGTCGCACACTGCCAACTCCGGTTGAGCGCATCTTTGAGCTTTACATCGATCTTCGGGCCATAAAAGGCTCCTTCTCCTTCATTAATTTCAAAAGAAAGATTTCTTCTTTTGAGGGCATGGAGGAGGGCTTGCGTCGCCCTCTCCCAATCCTCATCGGTCCCGATCGACTTCTCCGGTCGAGTACTAAGTTCCATCTCATATTCAAAGCTAAACATCTTCATCACATCATCGACAAAATCGATGATGGCACAAATCTCATCATTCAATTGGTCAGGCCGGCAGAGGATATGAGCATCGTCTTGGGTGAAACCCCTGACGCGGAGCAAACCATGCAGCTCGCCAGATTTCTCGTGCCGATGGACTGTTCCCAGTTCGAAGTATCGGAGAGGGAGGTCTCGATAGCTCCGAATCTGTGATTTGTAAATGAGCATGTGGGCAAGACAATTCATCGGTTTAATCCCGTATTCGGAATCCTCCACCTTCGTAAAATACATCTTGTCGCGATAATTTTCGAAGTGCCCGGACTGTTTCCAGAGATCCAGTCGAAGGAGGTGTGGCCCGATGACGATCTGATATCCCCGTCTTAAATGTTCCCTCTTCTCAAAATCCTCCAAAATCGTTCTGACCATGGCACCTTTGGGGTGGTAGATGACAAGACCCGGACCGGCTTCGTCGCTGATGCTGAAGAGATCGAGTTCCCTTCCTAACTTCCGGTGGTCCCGCTTGCGTGCCTCCTCGAGCATTTGGAGATAGTCTTCCAGTCCCTGAGGCTCTGGGAATGCCGTCCCGTAAATTCGCTGGAGAACCTGGTTTCTGGCATCCCCCCTCCAATACGTTCCAGAAACGTTCAGCAGCTTAAATGCCTTGATCTTTCCTGTCGAGGGCAGATGCGGCCCCTCACATAGGTCTAAGAAGTTTCCTTGGCGATAGAGTGAGACGCGACCTGGAAGTTCCTCTAAATGCTCAACTTTGTAATGCTCTCCCATTTCCCTAAATGTTTTGATGGCCTCCTCTTTTGAAACTACTTTTCGAACAAAGAGGAGATCTTGTTTAATGACCTCTGACATCCTCTTTCCGATCATTTCGAGATCTTGAGGTGTAAAGGGACGTTCATAATCGAAATCGTAATAGAAACCACTTTCTGTAGAAGGGCCAAACGTCAGTTTTGCTGTTGGGAAAAGTTCCTTAACCGCCTGGGCCATGACATGCGCTGAGGAGTGGCGCAGTATTTCAAGCCCTTTTTTTGAACGGATGGAAATGAATGAAATAGAAGCGTCTTTTTCTATCGCTTGTGAGAGGTCAATCAGTGAACCATCGAGTTGCGCTGCCACTGCCTCTTCATCGGCCAACTCCTGGAGTTTTGTTCCTTTTGAGATCGACCTTTTCACACCATCGGGAAGCGTAACCGTAATCTGCCCTTCCATCCTCACCCACATTCAAGCGAAAAGGCATCATTCATAAAATTTCTGAATGATGCCTCTCCGTTTTGATTTGATTAAAATGTCTTTTTTTCCAATAAATTATGCTTCACTTCTTAATAAATTGCTTTCAATGGTAGGCACGTGGGGATTTGAACCCCAGACTTCTACCGCGTCAAGGTAGCGCTCTCCCCCTGAGCTACGTGCCTTCATCCTCCCTATTTTTGCCAAAGGCAGTTTTTCAAAAATTGTTGTATCTATAACCGCTTTTTAAAATATTGTCAAGAAAATTGTTAGGTTACAAACCTATGCCTTGAATACCAATTGCCCTTTTTTGCTATCCACATCCACAGTAATGGTATCCCCTTCCCTAAATTTCCCTTCCAATATCTTTATGGCTAACCTATCCTGAATCTCCTTTTGAATCACGCGCTTCAAGGGCCGGGCTCCATATGCAGGATCAAATCCTTCCTTTGCCAACCATTCCTTTGCCTTATCAGTCACTTGGAGCTGTAACCGTCTTTCTGAAAGTCGTTGCTGGAGCCTCTTCACTTGGATTTCAACGATTGCCTTGATCTCTTCAATTCCAAGGCCATGGAAGATGATCAATTCATCAGTTCTGTTGAGAAATTCAGGTTTGAACTGGGCCTTGACCGCTTCCATCACCCGACGTCGCATCTCTTCATACTCTTTTGCACCGAGATCGACAATCCATTGGCTTCCAATATTGGAGGTCATGATGACAACGGTATTTTTGAAATCCACTGTCCGTCCGTGACCATCGGTCAGTCTTCCGTCGTCTAAAATCTGAAGAAGGATATTGAATACTTCGGAGTGGGCCTTCTCTATCTCATCCAACAGGACGATGGAATAGGGTCTCCTTCGGACCGCCTCTGTAAGAAACCCACCCTCCTCATAACCTACATAACCTGGGGGGGCTCCAATCAGCCGTGCAACAGAGTGTTTCTCCATGAATTCTGACATATCGATTCTCACCATAGCCTGCTCATCATCGAAGAGAAATTCAGCCAAGCCACGGGCTAACTCTGTCTTTCCAACGCCCGTTGGTCCCATGAAGATAAAAGAGCCGATGGGCCGGTTCGGATCTTGCAACCCAGCTCTTGCCCTTCGAACAGCATTGGCAACAGCGATGATCGCGTCATCCTGACCCACCACCCTCCGCCTCAATCTCTCTTCCATGTGGATCAGCTTCTCCACCTCGCCCTCCAACATCTTTGAAACAGGGATGCCTGTCCATTTTGAGACGACCTCGGCCACATCCTCTTCGTCGACCTCCTCTTTAAGCATCTTCTCACTCTTCTGGAGTTCGGCAAGTCTCTCTTCCTCCTTCTTCAGCTCCTTGTCGAGGTGAGACATTTCTCCATATTGCAACTCGGCCAACCTTGCATAGTCCGCCTCTCGCTCTGCTTCTTTCATCTCCTGCTTCGTCTTTTCTATCCACTCCTTAATCTCACGGATCCTGGAGATGGCCTTCTTTTCATTCTCCCATTTGAGCGTCTTTTCTTTCACCTCTGCTTTCAATTCAGCCAATTCCTTTTCGATCCTTTGGAACCGTTCAATGGAGGCCTTATCTTTCTCCTTTTTTAAGGCCTGACGCTCGATCTCGAGTTGCATGACTTTCCGCTGCACTTCATCGATCTCCATGGGGACGCTATCGATCTCGATCCTCAGTCTTGATGCAGCCTCATCGATTAAATCGACCGCTTTATCTGGAAGAAAGCGATCCGATATGTACCGATTAGAAAGCATGGCCGCTGCGATGATCGCGGAATCTTTGATCTTGACACCGTGATGAACCTCATAGCGTTCTTTTAATCCCCTCAAAATGGCGATGGTATCCTCTACCGAGGGTTGGCTGACATAGATAGGCTGAAATCGGCGTTCCAAGGCAGCGTCCTTCTCCACATATTTTCGATATTCATTGAGGGTTGTCGCACCGACACATCGCAGTTCTCCTCTGGCCAGAGCTGGCTTCAACATATTGGAAGCATCGATCGCACCCTCTGCTGCTCCCGCGCCCACAAGGGTATGGAGCTCATCGATGAAGAGGATGATATTGCCCGCTGCTGCAGTGATCTCTTTCAGAACCGCCTTCAATCTCTCTTCAAACTCGCCCCGGAATTTGGCACCGGCGATCAAGGCGCCCAGATCGAGGGCAACCAGCTTCTTGTTTTTCAACGTCTCAGGCACATCGCCTTTGACGATTCTCTGGGCCAGACCCTCCACGATGGCTGTCTTCCCAACCCCGGGTTCACCGATCAAGACAGGGTTGTTCTTTGTCCTTCGGGAGAGCACCTGAATAACTCGACGGATTTCATCGTCCCTTCCGATAACGGGATCGAGCTTTCCTTTTCTCGCCTCTTCTGTGAGGTCCCGGCTGTAACGTTTTAAAGCCTGGTACTTTTCCTCTGGGTTTTGATCCGTGACTCGGTGGGGTCCACGAATCTCTTGTAACACTCTGAAAATCTCTTCCTTGGTCACTCCAGCTCTTCGGAGGATTTGGTAAGCAGCACCCTGCTTCTCATCACAGATGGCAATGAGGAGATGTTCTGTAGAAAGATACTCATCCGTCAACCTCTCGGCCTCTTTCCATGCCACATTGAACATTTCATTTACCCGACTGGAAAGATAAACCTGTCCTGCTCCTCTACCCGTCACCTGGGGAATACGGCTCAGTTCCTCTTCCAAATGGGATGCGATCACATCTGGATTGGCCCCCAATTTTTGGAGGATCGGGATGAGAATCCCCTCTTTTTGCGTTAGGAGGGCTAAGAGAAGATGTTCGACATCGATCTGCTGATGGTTCTTCCGTTCCGCAATTGTCTTGGCCTCTTGCAAGGCCTCTTGAGCTTTTAGTGTAAATTTCTCTATTTGCATTCTATTTACCCCCTATTTATTCCCCCTAAAGATAATCATCTCCCTCTGGTTTTGCAAATAAATTTTTCTCTCAAGAGCAGGAGGAAAATGCTGGTATTATCGGTATGTTATGCGGTTGATCTTAACGCAAATCCTCAACGTCTTAGTTCTTGAACGCCTCTGCCAAAAGGGCAAATTCTCGGATTGAAAGGGCCTCTGGTCTTCTTTTGGGATCTATTCCGATCTTCTTCATTGTGGGCTCTACATCACGTGGGAGGGAAAGACCAGAATGTTTTAGGGCATTGATCAATGTCTTTCTACGATAACCGAAGGCTCCTCTCACTACTTTTTTAAACCACTCTTCATCCTTTACGTCCACCGTCGGTCTTTCCCTCCAGGTCATATGAATCACGGCCGATTCTACTTTTGGAGGAGGGAAGAATGCAGTGGGTTTGACAAAGAAGCGGATCGAGAGATTCGAGACCATTTGAACAAATATCGATAACGGCCCATATTCCTTTCTTCCCGGAGCCGCAACCATCCTCTCGGCCACCTCTTTTTGCAACATTAAGGTGAGCGTTGAAAAGAGATGTCTCGACTCGATGAATTGAAAAAGAAGGGGTGTCGAAATCTGATAGGGGAGATTAGCAACCACTTTGATCGGGCTTCGTTCCTGAACGAAAAGCTCGTTGAAATCGACCCTTAAAATATCTTCTTTGACCACTTCCACATTTGGAAAGTCCCCGGTCTTCTTCTTTAGTATCTCTGCTAATTTTGAATCGATCTCAACAGCAATCACCTTCTTGGCTTTTTTGGCAAGGCCAATGGTCATCTCTCCTAGACCAGGCCCAATCTCAAGAACCACATCCTCTCTTTCAATTTGGGCCGTCCGAATCACTTTATCTAAGATATTTCGATCGATGAGAAAATGCTGACCCAGTCCCTTTTTGGGGAAGAGTCCATACTCTGTGAGCTCTTTACGGATAGAGACCATAGGATTGCATAAAATTCTAAATTCGAATATCGAAATCCGAAACAAATCTAAAATCCGAATTTAAAAATTGAAAACTTTCCATTTGTTTGGGTCATTTGTATTTTGATACTCGAGGTTGTTTCGAATTTCGGATTTTGTGCTTCGAATTTTAAATACTTCATTAGAGGGGTAGATTTGAGAAGGCATTGAGGGAGTATGGAGAACGGATGCCTCGCTCCAGGTATTCATATCCAACCACACCAACCATAGCGGCATTGTCTGTGCAAAAGGAAGGAGAAGGGATATATACCTTCACATTCTGAAAAGAGGCTTCCTCTTCCATCCTCTCTCGAAGTCGGCCATTGGCCGCCACCCCTCCTGAGAGAACAACCCTCCTTAGCTTCTCATGTTGGGCAGCCTGGAATGTTTTCTTTACTAACACATCGACGACCGCTTCCTGAAAACTGGATACGATATCTCGAACGAGGTCTTCTGGATAACTTCCAGCCGGTTCGGGATGGGACTTCACATAATTGACAACAGCCGTCTTCAGTCCACTGAAACTGAAATCGAAGGAATCTTTCCCAAGAGAGGCCCTTGGAAATCGGATTGCCTTCGGATTGCCTCTCTTGGAGAGTTCATCAATGATGGGTCCTCCTGGATAACCCAGGCCCAGAAGCTTGGCAACTTTGTCAAAAGCCTCCCCTGCCGCATCATCTCTTGTCTGTCCCAACCTCCTATATTTCCCGAATCCATCCACACGAAAGAGTGATGTATGGCCTCCTGAGACAACCAATCCGATGAAAGGAAATTTTGGAGGCTTCTCCTCAAGAAAAATCGCTGAAAGATGCGCCTCAATATGGTTGACTCCAACAAAAGGCAATCGTGTAACAAAGGATAAGGATTTAGCAAAGGAGAGGCCAACCAGAAGAGACCCCACCAATCCTGGGCCCTGAGTCACTGCAATTCCATCAATATCTCTGAGTGTGACCCTTGCTCTCTCCAATGCTACTGTCACAATGGGCACGATCGATTCGATATGCCTTCTCGAGGCCAATTCCGGGACAACTCCTCCATACTTTTGATGAACAGAGACTTGGGAGGAAACGACATTGGAAAGGATCTTCCTTCCGTTTAAAACGACTGCAGCTCCTGTATCATCACACGATGTTTCAATCGCCAGAACCCGCATTGCGTTTTCCCACCACTTTAAGGTTGAAGCTTATATTTTTGTGCTGTTTAACTATCTGCAAAGATAGCATTTTGTCCAAATTTAGGCAATTTGAATCTAACCAATCAAACATTAGTTAAACGCACAACACACCCTCTTCGTGCCTTTTTTCCTCGAGGGTCCACCACTTTGGCAAGGATTTTGAAGTGAACCCCGTTAGAAAGGATGGGGCTTTAAATCCCGCTCTATTAAGATAGGGCGGGATAAACCTCACCCTTTCTAAGATGAATATTATCTATTTTTATCATCCCCGCCATAAATGGCGGGGCTTTCTAACGGGGTAAAGAATGACTTTGAATGGTTTGTGGATAGCTTATTTCAAGAAGTACTTGATAAGGAGTACACCTACAAAGAGAGAGGAGCAAAGCGGCAAAAATTTTTTGATTTCTGGTTAAAAGAGAGAACGCTGAGCGTCGGCGGCTGCCGACCGAAGGGAGGACGCTCTTGTTAAGCGTTCACGGTCGCCCAGGGTGATCCGGTCGATCATCACGTAGGTCCCCTTGACCCAGCCGCCGCCTCCCAGGCCCTGGATGGCCTTCGACCAGTCCATCGTGACACCGGCAGCCTTGAGCGCCGCTTCGGTTGCCATGAAGCCACCGTCCTTCAAGCCGGTATCCACGAAAAACAGGGTAGACGGACGGTAGTTGATCCTGCCGCGCGCCAGGATAATATGTATGTCCGCCGGCCAGATGGGGATAGATTTTCTTTCCAGGCGGGCGGCCGTCCCGCCGACGGCCGCGGACAGGGTCTACTTCAGGTTCTAATCCCAGCTCTTCTTGCCCTCAGGATCGTACCAGCCTTGGAAACGAAGGGCGCTGGGTACTTCACGCACCTTCCAGTACCCGTTGTTGCTGCTGACATACGTTCGAAGCGACATGTACGTGATCAGGAACTGCTGGTGCCAGCCGGGGAAGTGCAGGTACCGAGTCCCCACAGTACCGGGATTGCCCTCGGGAAGTCCAAAAAGCTGGGAGACATCGTCGAGGGGAGTAGCGAATTCGTACGCCTGAATCTGGCCATCGATCACGGCCTTCACCAGAGATCCGGCCCCGGCGAGGGCCGTGATAAACTTGATGTTCTTTTTCGCAATCACGCCGCCCGCTACCAGGTTGTCACACGCGCGATCGAGGACGAACTGGGCCGGCGGCAGGTAGCGGAACGTCCAGCTCTGCTGACACAACCCGGCCAGGCCGATGCCGGCCGTCGATCCGGCATTGCCGACCGGCAGCATGAAGTAGCCGGAGCCCTGTTGACTGCTTCCGACAATGGGAACTGCCACGACGTTCATGCCGTTTTTGTCAAGTATTCGCTGGAGCTGGTCGAGGCCGCTCGCCGTGCCGTCGTCAATAGACTTTCCATAGAGAAAACCCATGAACTCATCGAAGTTGGGGCCGAAGGGAACTCCAGAATTGTAAATAAACCCCCATGCTGGGTTGAGGTCCGACCCCGAAATATAGGCAGCGTCGAAACCTGTCCCCCCGCCAAGGGACCCCCCGCACCGACGGCGGCCACAATATCTTTGAACGTTTTGGGAATCGCCGGGGTCGGCGCGTACTTGGTGAACTTGACCTGTCCGGCCTTACCGAGAGCGGTCGTCGAAATGCTCAGCAGCTTGGCGGCATATTCATCCGCGGGAGGGCCGATTGCCGCCGAGCCACTGAAACTGCGAAAGGAAATATCCAGCGCCAGAGCGGATTGCGCCGCCAAAAAGATCGCACAAACAAACGCCGCAACAGCGGCACCGAAACGTAACAGGTCATTTGTGTGAAAAATCATGCGTTCACTCCTTTCTCCTTTTATGAAAAGGGTTGGATAGGACAATCCACCAAAGGTTCATCCTTCCGCAGCTCGGCCATCTTACTACAAAGAACCCCGACTTTCCGTTCCTTTCTCACGAAAGGTTTAGCTTTATCGGGAGAGCCAATTTCAATTACAATTTCAGTTACATATATCATAAAATGTTGTATCTATCAATCTAAAAATAGTTGTTTAAAATTATCTTTTTAAAGATTACTACTTGAAGTCTTGTATTGAGTCGTAGATTTTTGGATTCACTCTTTCAGGAAGGAATCAACCTCTCGTTTGACACTTTTTCCACATCAAATTTCGATAGGGAGAAAAGCAGGCTACATTTTCATCGATCGAGGGTGACAAACCTGCCATGGGCAGCAAACCCGACTCCTATGAGATTACGGTAGATTGTTTGTGCAGTCTTGCGCCGATGTCCTCCTGCTGGTATGACGATGAGAAGATCCATGTCACTATTGGGCCCCATATCTCCTCGAACAGCCGATCCAAATAAAATGATTTTCTTGGGATGGACACAATCCACAATTCTTCTTACTGTTTCATTTAGAATATCGTGTCTCAAAGAAGTACCCATCTTTTTTATACCATCATCCATTTCATCACAACACAAACTTGTTAAGATAGCGATATCACATGTCTTCGTTTTTTATACACCCAAATGGGTAAGAATGTAAATGACAAATTCCTTTTTCGGAATGAATCTATTTCAAATACAACAAAGGGTCGACGGCTTTGTTATTCCTTCTAATTTCGAAGTGGAGATGCGGGCCCGATGCTCTCCCGGTCTGGCCCACCCTTCCGATGATCTCCCCTCTCTCGACCCAGCTCCCCTCCTCAACCAGATTCACCTGATTGTGAGCATAGACGGTGACAAATTCCTCTGAGTGGCGAAGGATGATTAGGTTTCCGTATCCTTTAATCGTATTGCTTGAATAGATCACCGTCCCAGCGCTTGAGGCTTTGATCGGAGTTCCCAGCGGAGATGCGATGTTAATACCCTGATGCCTTTTGCTCTCGCTATCATTAAAACCATCGGCGATTCTGCCTTCTATCGGCCATATGAAGTTTATTTTTTTGTAGGCAACCTTTTCCTTTTCACCCGGTTCTGCCACAACATCATCGATATAGACCTCGACTTTTAATACCTTCTTCGCCCCGCGGATAAAAATCCGCTGTCCCTCCTTAATTTTGCTCTTATCTGTAATTCCATTGAGTCGGGCCACTTCATTGATATCAACGCCATAAGTTCTACAGATACGATAGAGGGTTTGGTGTTTCTCCACTGTGTGGTAAATGCCTTTCTTCTCTGAAGGAGGAACCTTCCCGACAACAATCTTATACTTTGCGCATCCACCAATGAGCAAAATTACAGAAAGAAATGATAGCCATAAAATATTTTTTAACATTCGATTCTAAAAATTTGACTTTTAATTCGCAGGCTGTAAAGCCTGCGTCTCCCTAAGATCTACTCCTAAAAAAGAATTTTTTTCTCCTCTTCACCTTTCACTCTTCACTCTTCACTCTTCACTCTCTCACTCGCTCTCCCATCCATACTTTCCTATCAATTTAACAAATCGACAACCGCCCAGATCCTCCTTCTTTATTCCCTCTTTTGTCTTGGTAACCCTAATCAAGTCTTGAACATAGGCATCCCCAACAGGAATAACCAATCTTCCACCTATGGCCAACTGATCAACCAGAGGCTGAGGAATGTCAGGGGCCCCTGCTGTGACGATGATCGCATCGAAGGGGGCTTCTTCAGTCCATCCATAAGTCCCATCGAAGATCTTAATCTCGATGTTGAAATATCCTAACTCGTAAAGCAACTGCCTTGCCTTAATGGCCAAAGAACGAATCCTTTCAACGGAAAATACTTTCTCGGCCAGTTCAGCTAATATCGCAGTCTGATATCCAGAACCCGCTCCGATCTCCAAAACCTTTTCCTTTCCCGCTAACTCTAATGCCTCGGTCATGAGGGCAACCATATAGGGTTGGGAAATCGTCTGTTTTTCTCCGATGGGCAGAGGATGGTCACCATAGGCTTGACTCTGTAGGGCCTCTTCAACGAAGAGGTGACGTGGCACTTTTTTCACTGCAGCGATCACTCTGGGGTCTTTGATCCCCCTCGAGACGATCTGTTCTTCCACCATCTTCAGCCTTGCCTTTGGGAAATCGATCATATCAAAAATTTCGGATTTCGAATTGCGGATTGCGGAATAAAAAATATTCCTTATTCATCGGTTGTTTCCGCCTTCTTTTTCAGTTCATCCAGAATATTGATTGCTTCGAGAGGGGTCAACTGATCGATTTTTAACTTCTTCAACTCAGATCGGATGGGATCGGGTTGAGCAAAGAGTGGGAGTTGCGAAGGGGGTTTGGGCTTTGAGATCGCCATCTTTGTCCTTGCAATTTTCGGCATGCCCATCGTATCCAGTTCGCCCTTTTCCAAATTGGAAAGGATCTCCTTTGCTCGATCTATCACCTTCTGTGGAAGTCCTGCGAGCCTCGCCACCTGGATACCATAACTTCGATTGGTCGCTCCCTCCACAATCTTTCTCAGAAAGATGATCTCTCCGGCCCACTCTTTCACTGCCATATTATAATTTTCGACCCTCTCTTTGGTGAGAACCAATTCGGTCAATTCATGATAATGCGTGGCAAAGAGGGTCTTCGGCCTGAACGACGAATGATCATGGAGATATTCTGCCACTGCCCAGGCGATGCTTAAACCGTCAAAGGTACTGGTTCCCCGTCCGATCTCATCCAAAATGACGAGACTTCTGGAGGTGGCCTGATTTAAAATACGAGCTGTCTCCATCATCTCCACCATAAAAGTACTTTGTCCCCTCATGATATTGTCTAATGCTCCGATCCGAGTGAAGATCCGATCCACAACGCCAATCCTGGCCTCCTTTGCTGGAACAAAAGACCCCATTTGAGCCATGATGACGATGAGAGCCACTTGTCTTAAATAGGTCGACTTACCCGCCATGTTGGGTCCAGTAATGATCAGGATTTGATGCTCTTCGTTATTCACCTGCGTATCATTTGGGACAAATCTTTCCGGAAGACCCATCCTCTCCAGAACCGGATGCCTGCCATCATGAATGATAATCTCTTCTCCATCGTCCACAATAGGCCGGATGTAATCGTACCGGTCGGCAATCTCTGCCATTGAGGCCAGGAGATCGATGATGGCGATGGCCGAGCCTGTCTCCTGAAGTCTCAGAGTCATATCGGAGACTCTGCTACGGATATCTTCAAAGAGCCGAAATTCTAACTGACAGATCGCTTCCTCCGCACCCAATACCTTGGTCTCAAATTCCTTGAGCTCCGGGGTGATAAATCGTTCCGCATTGACCAAAGTCTGCTTTCTTATATAACGATCCGGGACGAGGTGAAGATTGCTCTTGGTCACTTCAATATAATATCCAAACACCTGATTATATCGAACCTTCAAAGAGGATATCCCTGTTCTCTTCTTTTCCTCGGCTTCCAATTGAAGAATCCATCCCTTGCCCTCCCTGCCAATCTTTCTTAGCTCATCCAGCTCTTTATCATAGTTGGGTTTGATGATCCCTCCTTCTTTGACAGTTAGCGGCGGATTTTCGACGATAGAGGATTCCAGAAGCTGGAAAAGATCGCCGAAATCCTCTATCTCTGAAGCAACTTCCATGATGATGGGGACGGCAAATGACTGTAAGGTCTTTCTTAGAACAGGCAAATTTTTGAGCGAGTTTTTTAGTCCGACCAAGTCTCGAGCGTTGGCGTGGCCAAGGTAGATTCGAGCAGTCAATCTTTCGATATCCTGAATTCCCTTTAAAGACTCTCGGAGTTGCTTTCTTTCGATCTTCTTCTCCTTCAGTTCGGAAACGCCTCCTAAACGGCGTTCGATCCCTCGGATGTCCATAAGAGGATAATTTAACCACTGCTTCAGTTTACGGCTTCCCATGGCGGTCGTCGTCTCATCCAGCACCCAGAAGAGAGAACCCTTCGGACCCTGCTCAAAGAGCGGTCGGGTGAGCTCCAAATTTCTTTTAGTCACCTCGTCGATGACCATAAAATCCTGAACCTGATAAAAAGAGAGAGGTCGGATATGAGAAAGCGGCCTTTTCTGATTCTCCCCTGCATAGCGAAGGACCATCTCTGCTGCGAGGGCTGCCAATGGTGTCCTTTCGATGATCGAACTTCCCTCAATTTCATCGAGGGTATAGATGGAATCGAATTTGGAATCGTCTAAAACGTTGATCAATCCATTTTCAAAAGCCTTTTTAAATTTTTCAAAACAGGGATGTTGTTCAAAGCTCTTGAGTAACAGGATCTCTTTGGGTTCGTTCCGAAGAACTTCATTGAGGAACTGGTCGAATCCTGAAATTTGACAGGCCTTCAATTCGCCCGTAGAAATATCTAAAAAGGCGAGCCCAAAGACTTCGCCTTCTGTACAGAATCCCATCAGATAATTATTCTCCCCGGTCCCTAAATGGATCGAATCCATTGCCAGCCCAGGGGTAAACACCCTAACCACTTCTCTTTTGACAATCCCTTTAGCCGACTTCGGGTCTTCGACCTGGTCGCAAAGGGCGACCTTATATCCTTTCTGTAATAGCTTGGAGACATAGGACTCGGCAGTAAAATAGGGGACCCCACACAAAGGGACACTATCTTTCTGGCCTTTGTCTCTCGATGTCAAAGCGATGTCCAGTTCTTTGGAAGCCACTTGGGCATCCTCAAAGAACATTTCATAAAAGTCCCCCATCCGGAAGAAAAGAATGGAATCCGGGTATTGACTCTTGATCTGAAGATATTGTTTGATCATCGGGGTTAGAGGTTTCGTTGCCATTTGAAAAATAATCTAACAAAATCTTTTGAGGTTGTAAAACAGAAATCCTGCCGGGAGAGTTCGGAGTAGGAGTTCGGAGTTTCGGAATAAAAGTTTTGAGCTTTGAACTTGGAAATCTGCCTTTTACGGAAAGAGTGGGACGACGTCGAGGCCCATGGTTTCAGGGTATCCCAACATAATGTTCATATTCTGGACAGCCTCGCCAGAGGCCCCTTTCACCAGATTGTCGATGGCAGTCACGATGACTCCTCGGCCATCAGATTCGTTCACAACAACACCGATATCACAGTAGTTGGAACCTCTGACGTCTTTTGTATTAGGCACCTTCCCTTTCGGATAGATGCGAATGAAAGGCTCTTTCTGATAATACTCATAAAAGGTGTTTAGAACGTCGTCGGTTTTGACCTGCTTTACGAAGCTGACATAGAGGGTTGTCAGAATCCCTCGATCCATTGGAATCAGATGGGGAACAAAGGTCACCGTAATCTTTTTCTGCGTCAGATGACTCAACTCCCCTTCGATCTCGGGGAGGTGTCTATGTTTGAAGATATTGTAGGCCTTCACCGCTTCGTTCACCTCGCAGAAAAGGGATCCTAAAACCACATCCCTTCCTGCGCCGCTGACACCGGATTTGGCATCGATGACAATGTTTTCATAAGAGACCATCCCTCTTTTAACGAGGGGAATTAGACCGATTAATGCTCCAGTGGGATAACATCCTGGGTTCCCGACAATCTTTGCCTTTCGAATCTCCTCTCGATGAAGTTCAGGCAGACCATAAACAGATTCACGAAGGAGTTCCGGACAGGAATGCTTCTGGTACCAGCGCTCGTATACTGTAGGATCTTTAAATCTGAAATCTGCGCTGAGATCAACAACTCTTTTTCCTTCTTGATAAAAGAGCGGGACAGTTTCCATAGCGGTCTTGTGTGGAACCGCCGTGAAGACAAAATCTACCTTTTGTGAGAGGCGGTCGAGTGAGAGTTCTTCACACCTTACCTGGAGGCGGCTCGTGAGGGAGGGAAAGACACGATCAATTTCATCTCCAGCATATTTCTGTGAAGTCAGTGCCGCCACTTCTACCTCTGGGTGAAGGAGAAGGAGACGTAAGAGTTCAACCCCCGTGTAACCTGTCGCTCCAATGATTCCCACTTTTGTCTTCATCAGTCACCCTCTTCACTGTAAAAAGGGGACAGGCTACTTTTTTTGAGTGGTGATTTTGAAAAAGAACTATAGATTACCAAAAAGTAGCCTGTCCCCTTTATTATCTTTTGGAGTACTGGGGCCTACGTCTTGCTCCCCTTCTACCATATTTCTTTCTCTCTTTAACCCTCGAATCCCGCGTTAAGAAACCGGCCTTTTTCAGGGCATCTTTGAAATCGAGATTGTACTGGAGAAGGGCCTTCGAGATCCCGTGACGGATGGCAATGGTTTGGCCTGAAACACCCCCTCCCCGGACATTGACGTCCACGTCGAATTGATTCCGGGTCCTGGTCAGATCAAATGGTTGAAGAACGACTATCTCATTCGTCTCCTTTCCGAAATAATCTCTTACTGGCCTATCGTTAATTAAAATCTTCCCATCTCCAAGTTTTAGCCACACCCTTGCGATCGATGTCTTTCTTTTCCCTGTAGCATAAATGGGTTCAGTCATGATCCTTTCTCCTTATTTGAATTTGAATTGGAATGGGCTTTTGGGCTTCGTGGGGATGATCCGGTCCAGCGTATATCTTCAATTTTCTGAGCATCTGCCGGCCCAAGCTGTTCTTGGGAAGCATTCCTTTGACGGCCATTCTGAGCAACTCTGTCGGTTTTTTCACCAAAAGCTTTTCAGCATTCACCTCTTTAATCCCGCCGGGATAACCGGTATAATGATAATAAATCTTATCCTTCATCTTCTTCCCGGTTAAAACCACTTTCTCTGCATTAATCACGACCACGAAATCCCCAGTATCCACATGGGGCGTGAAGGTAGGTTTATTCTTCCCCCTCAATACATTGGCCAGTTCTGTGGCCAATCGACCAAGAACCTTTCCTTCTCCATTCACTAAGTACCAATGACGCTCCGCGTCATTTTTTTTGGCTTGATAAGTCTTCATTTCGTCACCTTATAAACAATTTAAGTTAAAATATCACATAGTCTGTGTCAAGAATTTCACTACCTCCCTCTTTTGCCCTTTGAGATATGTTTCTCCCAAAGGAGGACGACCGGACTTGCGATATAGACAGTAGAATACGTCCCTGAGATCAATCCGACGATGAGGGTAAAGGCAAAATCATGAATCACCGGACCTCCGAAGAAGAAGAGGATCAGCACCACCATCATCACCGTTCCCGAAGTGAGAATCGTCCTTCCAAGAGTCTCGTTCACGCTGATATTGAAAACTGTTTCGAGGCTCTCTTTCCTCATCTTCTTGATATTCTCCCTAACCCGGTCAAAAATGACGATGGTATCATTGACCGAAAACCCGATGATGGTGAGGATTACAGCCATGAGAGATAAAGAATATTCGAGGTTCAGGAGAGATATGGCACCAAAGGTGACAATGACATCGTGGATTAAAGCCACAATCCCACCGAGGCCATAAGCCACCTGCTTGAACCTCCATGCCACATAGATCAAAATCCCCAAGAAAGCAAGTCCCACAGCCCAGATGGCCTTCGTCTTCAAATCCTTTCCGATCTTCGGGCCAACGACCTCTACTCTTCGAATCTCTAATGGCCTATCTTTGAATTGTTCCTGGAGGGAGGTCTGGATCGTTTTGGATATCCCTTCCAGATTTTCGGAGGTTTTTTCAACGCGGATTAAGAACTCATTTTCTCCTCCGAATTTTTGAACCATTGCGTCCTTCGAACCAGCAGCCTCCAAGGCGTTCCGGACTTCGGAGATATCGACTGCCTTCAAGGATCTAATCTGCATCAGGATGCCGCCTGCAAAGTCGACCCCGTATCTTAACCCCCCATGGAAAAAGATGGAACCGAGGCTAAGCAGAATGGCAATCGTTGAAACCCAGATCGTAAATTTCCTCTTTCCGATAAAGTCGTAATTCGTTCCGGGTTTTATTAGTTCCATAAAGGGGGAACTCCTAAGCTGCTAAATACTCAACTGCTTCATTCTCATTTTGAGAGTAAGAAAATCAAGCATCCATCTGGTAACGTAAACGGCCGTGAAGATATTTGCCAAAATCCCGATACACAACGTGACCGCAAACCCCCTCACCGGACCCGTTCCAAACTGGTAGAGCAGAACCCCCGCAATCAAAGTGGTCAGATTGGAATCGATAATGGTGACGAACGCCCGATGATAACCCTGGTCGATCGCCGCCCGGGTGGTCTTCCCCCACCTCAGTTCCTCTTTAATCCTCTCATGAATTAGGATATTGGCATCGACGGCCATTCCGATTGAAAGAACCAAGCCAGCAATGCCGGGAAGGGTAAGGGTTGCTCGAAATAGAGCAAGGGCTGCCAAAACCAATACAATATTCATGGTGAGGGCGAAGTCTGCAATCACTCCTGATCCCCTGTAATAAAAGATCATAAATAGGACAACCAAAATCGCACTGATCAAGATGGAGATGATCCCTTTACGGATAGAATCTTGTCCAAGGGACGGACCTACTGTTCGCTCCTCGATGATCTTCACAGGAGCAGGCAGGGCACCCGCTCTGAGAACGATGGCTAAGTCACTCGCCTCTTTCATATCGAAACGGCCAGTGATCTGGGCCCTTCCTCCAGCGATCCGCTCCTGAATCACAGGAGCTGAATAGACATTGTCGTCCAGAATGATGGCCAGCCGCTTCTTTACATTCGCACCCGTAATCTGCTCAAAGAGTTTGGCTCCGATATCGTCGAACTCCAAGGCTACATAAGGCTCATTGAACTGTGTGTCGATGGCGACCCGAGCCTCCTTCAAAACCTCACCGGTCATCAATGTCTTTTCCTTCAAAAGATAAGGAATCTTTTTTACGCCTCCTGTCTTGGGATCAACAGATCGCTGAAAGAGGATAATATCCCCTTCTGGAATACTCCCTCTTAGTGCCTCTTCGAGATTGCCTTCCTCGTCCAAGAGTTTGAATTCCAGCAGGGCTGTCCGGCCGATCAGATTGATCGCCCTTTGGGGATCTTTGATCCCAGGTAGCTGGATTAGAATGCGATCCGTCCCATGGAGGGTAATTTCAGGCTCGACCACTCCAAATTGATCGATCCGATTTCGGATCGTCTCTAAGGCCTGGTCGATGGCATTCTTCTTGATTTGATCCGCCTGTCTGCTATCCAAAACAAGTGAGACCTTCCAAATCCCTTTCTCCAAAGGGGTAGTGGAAAGCTCATGCATCATGCCATAACGCTGACTCAGGATCTTTTCCCATCTCTCCTTCTCTCCAGAAACCTCTAAGACGACTTGATTGCTCTTCTCCCTTTCCAGTCTACCAAACGGAATTCCCTTATCCCTCAGGTCATCCTTAAGGTTGTTTTTAATCCTTTCGACATAACTCTCAACAGCCTTCTCTGCCTCTACATCGAGGATGAGATGCATCCCTCCCTGCAAATCGAGACCTAAATGGATCTTTTCTGAGGGGATGACTTTATAAAACCAGGACGGAAGTTCGGAAGTAATGGTTGGCAAAAGGAGGAGGATGGCGAACAGTGTGATCGCCGCATAGAGAATGAATCTCCATTTTAGACCTCTAAACACAAACCGCTCCTTCTTCGCCTCTACAAAATGAAACCAAGAGCGTTCTTAGCCCTTGGTGAATCCTAAGATAGCCTATCTTAAGAGATTTTGCAAGGGAAAATTTCCAAAAAAGGCCCAAGGATCGTTCACTTGGGCCTTTAGCGTGGTCTTCCGAGAAAAAAATCTTACTTTATATCACTCCATTTCCCGTATTTCTCCCTTAAAATTCGATGGAGGATTTTTCCAGTCGGGGTCATGGGCATCTCTTCGTCCTTTATAAAATCGACCGATTTCGGAATCTTGTATCCTGCAATTCTTCCCCTGCAATGGTCGATCAGTTCCTTCTCAGTCGCTGTCTTCCCCTGATGAAGAGTCACAACAGCCTTCACCGCCTCTCCCCATTTCTCATGAGGAACTCCAATAACAGCCACATATTTGACAGCAGGATGAGATCCCAACACGTTTTCAACCTCCGAGGGGAAAACATTTTCACCACCGGTAATGATCATATTCGCTTTTCGATCCACCAGAACAAAGTATCCATCCTCATCCTGATAGGCCATATCGCCTGCGGAGAACCATTCTCCTTTGAAGGCTGATTTCGTCTTTTCTGGGTCTTTCCAATATTCTTTAAAGACATGAGGCGTCCGCGAATAGAGTTCTCCCACTTGTCCCTTCGGAACTTCATTGCCATTTTCGTCCAAGATCTTGATTCGGTCTGTCCCCCAAATCTCCCTACCGATAGAGCCAAGTTTCTTAAACTGCTCTTCAGGCCTGAGGAGCGTCACCAGACCCGCTTCTGTTGAACCATAGGCCTCCCAGAGCTCTGCGTTTTTGAAATAGTCCATGATGGCTAATTTGGTATCTTTCCGCGCAGGCGCGGAGGAGATCAAGAGTTGGCGAATCGAACTGACATCGATACTCTTCTTAACCTCATCAGGTAGAGCCAACATCATGATATAGTGAGTGGGTACGAGAGAGGTAAAGGTGATCTTCTCTTTTTCAATCGTCTTCAATAGATCCAATGGATCAAAACTGATCATATTGTAGACAAAAACCCTTGCGCTTACATAAGTGTACGTAAACGAATAGAAAATCGAATTGATATGGCACATGGGCATAACCAGCATCACGCAGTCATCCGGCCTCAGACCCATATTGATGCCGTTTAAAATGTATTGAGACACATTACTTTCGTGAGTTCTGACCACCCCTTTGGGTTTGCCAGTCGTTCCGGAGGTATACATAAGATTCCAGATATCTTCTCCATCGACAACCACATCCGGCTCCTCAGGTGAAGCCTTTGCAAGAAGAGACTCGTAGGACTGATAACCCTCCGGTGCCTGATCATCCCCCCAGTAAACATAATTTTCTGGCGGGATGTTAGGAAGTTTATTGCGGAGTGAGTTGGCTATCGGGACAAAATCCTTTGCAACGAAAAAGGCCTTACATCCAGCATGATTGATGACATACTCCATTTCAGGAGGTGCAAGCCGGAACATAATTGGAACAGTGATTTGCCCGGCTTTTGCGGCTGCTGCATAAATCTCCAACCATTCCAAGCAGTTATAAGCCAGTATGGCAAAACGATCTCCTTTCTTGACCCCCATTTTTGCTAATGCATTGGCTAATCGGCAGCTCCTCTCGTTCCACTCCTTAAACGTCATCTTGCGAAACTTGTCTGCTGCCCCCTGCTTCTCGGGGTACTGCATGGCCATCATTTTGAGAACTGTTCCTGCTGTCATCCACTTGCTGATTGTCATAAAGATTCGCCCTCCTTGTTTGTCTAATTTACTTGTGATTTTTGTAACATTCATTACCACCCGTGAAAAATTTTGTCAAGGAGAAGTTTTCTAACCCTTATGCTTTGACCTGTCAGCGATGACAGTGACTGAAGATGTGAAGATGTGGAGAAGTTTAGAATGTGGGATGTATACGAACCAGATGAGACTAGGGACGACGTGAAAATACCAGAGGAAATTGGCGTCGATCTCAAAGTCTCTCAGAAAAAGGGATAGGAAATATCCTCCAAAGGAAATCCAGTTGTTAGCGCTCGCTGGTCTAAAATTTGCCATATAGACTCGAGAGGTCACTACTTCGGGATGTGCAATCCGGTATCCTTCGATGAAGAAACCGGACAATACTAAGAAGAGGACGAAAATCAGGGTCGTAATATCTTCCTCCTCTGTCCTTAGCTGACTTGGCCGAAGAATGAAGCGACGGATGATGGCTAAGACACATCCTATCAGGATGAGGAAGCTGAAGAACTCAAGGAAGAAGTCGAGGAAAGGTCGAATGGGTCCTGTTTCGAAGGCATGTGCGAAAGATAAGGCGGGAATGGTGTGACTCCATTCCACGAGGTAGCCGGTGGTAAATCCTTTGATCATGTCAACAGTAAACGTAGCTATAAAACCGAAGACCAAAAGGGTGTGCGCAAGCCACCGATAGAAGGATTGGCGAAATAATTTTTTATGAAAGATGACATCCCCAATAAGAACCTTGACATACCAAACCGGCCTGGCCCAGAAGCCTCGCCAACCCCTTCTTAAAAGGATTCTTAACTTTCCCCAAAGCGTCGCATTCTCCGCTCCTTCCAAGGTTCCTTGCAGATAAAGGCTAATTCGAAACCACATCCCCCAGATGAAGAGGACGATGGAGGGTATGAACATCGCATAGAAGATGGAGTGTTTATCCATTAAAGATCCATCAACACTTCCCCCAGGGCATAGGCTTTTCTCCGGATGAATCCAAGGCTTTTAGAATGGTGCCACCGTGGGGATGGTTGGGCGGGCCTTCTTATTCTTTGGTCTTTTTAATTCTTATGATCTCCGACTTTATAAATTCCTCTACGCTTTTCTCCTGCATCAAATTTTTGAGTTCTACTTGGAGATTAGATGGGCTGACTTTAAACATCCATCCCTTTTCGTAAGGGCTCTCATTGATTAATTCGGGAGAATCTTCCAGTTCCTGATTGAAGGATTCTACTTTTCCTGAGATGGGAGAATAGATCCTTCCCACCCATTTGCCAGATTCCATGGAGCCACAGGGTTTTCCCTGTTCGATCACTTTACCGACCGAGGGCAACTCGACGTAAACGATCTGACCTGCTAGTTTTTGTGCAAAATCGGTTGTACCAACAGTGACCATGTTCCCTTCAACCCTGGCCCAGAAGTGCTCTTTGTGGTAATAAAGATCGTCAGGCAAAAAGTAACCTTCAATTTCCATCTTAAAAAATCCCCCTTTCTCTTGTTTGATGGCTATATACTATAAAAAGATCGCAATCACAAGTATTTTTTCCCCAGATTTTCGAGCTCGGCGAACGTTCAATTCCATCCATTGAGTTATATAGAAATGAAATTCTTAGAGAACTTTACGAAAAAGATGACTTGACCAAAAATTCTACATATCTTATATAAAATCTTAATGACTTAATTGGAATGTGGACAGACTTTTCTCCTCTCCTCCCTTCGACATTGACGAAGACGCACATGCTTTGGTTCATCCCTCACGCGCCATCCGAATCGTCAAATCATATGAGTCACCCGTGCAAATATTGAAGGTAGTGAATTTGTGAAGAGATCAAAGAGTGTCTACATGTGAAGGGGTGTGGAGGAGTTATTTTCTAACTTAGAAGGATCAAACCATCAAACTCAAGATTGATAGCATTGAGGTGGAGGTTGAGGGGGGCAGGACGATTCTTGAGGCCGCGCAGTCAGTTGGTATTCGAATCCCTACCCTCTGCCACGACCGGAGACTCACTCCCTTTGGTGCCTGTCGTCTCTGTGTTGTCCAGCAGAAAGGGAACTCTGAGCTCTTACCATCCTGTTTCACCCCTGTTAGAGATGGAATGGAAATCTTCACACAATCTCCTGAGATCTTTA